>Ga0207773_100064_pt1 | contig 113457 bp, 93 predicted proteins | sample TtaePargueraPR_2_FD_187281 | JGI IMG/M metagenome (GOLD analysis project Ga0207773, IMG submission 187281) | Aerobic enrichment media microbial communities from Bioluminiscent Bay, La Parguera, Puerto Rico - Tt and M1 (3) (SPAdes) | ecosystem: Environmental > Aquatic > Marine > Unclassified ...
CCCGCCGCCTGGATTCCCGATCACGTCGGGAATGACAGTCTCACAAGTTCGCGCCGCCCCTCACGCCTTGCGGGCGACGATGAACCGGGTCGGCGCGCCGGGCGGGATGTCCTCGGCCTCGACGATGGCGAAGCCGGCCGCGGAGACCATGCGGTCGAGTTCCGTGGCGCTGAAGAAGGCGACCCGTGGCGCGCGGCCGACCGCCCGCATCGCACCGATCAGCGGCCGCAGATACCAGCCCCGGCCCTTCAGGCAGGCGGATTTGGAGATGAACACGCCACCGGGCCTCAGCACCTCGCGGATGCGGCCGAGCGCCCTGGGAACATCCTCCACCAGGTGCAGCAGGTTGAGGGCCAGCACGGCATCATAGCCACCCGCCGGCAACGCCGGGTCGTCGAGCGTGCCCGCCCGGAAGGTCACGTTGTCGACACCGGCCTTCGCGGCCTTCTGGCGGGCGATGGCGATCATCTCCCCCGAGATGTCGGTGGCAGTCAGCCGCCCCACCGCGTCGGCCAGCCGCAGCGCCGAGGACCCGGTGCCGCAGCCGACCTCCAGCACCTCGTCCGTCGCTGCGAGGTGACGCCGCGTGCGCGCCAGTGTTTCGTCCCAGGAAGCCACGTCCTTGACGGGTTGCCGGGCGTATTTCGGGGCGGCCCGGTCCCAGAACCGCTTGGCGGAAACCATCGGCACTCTCCCGGTGACGTCGGTTGCGGTCTCGCCGTGCATACGCCGCCACGCGGCGGCCGGATATCCACCACGGGCGCCGGATCGTCATGCATCAATGCATGGATAGCCCCGGGGCGCGGACCCGGCGGTGGCGCGGGAGATCCCGGGTCTCGGCTCCGCCTCGCCCGGGATGACGGCGAAGATGTTGATTTTTCTCAATATATCCTTGTCATTCCCGCGAAAGCGGGAATCCAGTCTGGCCGTGCCAGCGGCACCGGCGGCCTGGATTCCCAGTCAAGCTGGGAATGACAACCAAGGAAGGCGGCTGTGATAATCCGCCGTCAGCGCAGCCGGAGCGTCAGCGCCGCACCGGGATGACGAGTGGCGCGGTTCGCGACAACCATAAACCATTGTTTTTCTTTGTCATTCCCGCGAAAGCGAGAATCCAGACCGGCCGTGCCAGCGGCACCGGCGGCCTGGATTCCCAGTCAAGCTGGGAATGACAACCAAGGAAGGCGGCTGTGATGATCCGCCGTCAGCGCAGCCGGAGCGTCAGCGCAGCACCAGGATGACGAGGGGCGCAGTTCGCGGCAACCATAAACCATTGTTTTTCTTTGTCATTCCCGCGAAAGCGGGAATCCAGTCCGGCCGTGCCAACGGCGCATTCGCCTGGATTCCCAGTCAAGCTGGGAATGACAATTCGAGGTTGGAAGCCATGGCCGCCGCTATCCCGGTCCCGGCCGGGGCGACGGCGGGTCGGCTCACCGACGGGACGGCCGCGCCCCCTCAGACGGCCGCCTGCATCTCCATGGCGCGTTGCAGGTTGCGGACATACTGGTCGCGGCCGGTGAGATAGGGGTTGGGCCACCACTGCTGGTCGTAGCCGAGCTGGGCGGCGGCGTGCAGGGTCCAGAACGGGTCGGCGAGGTGCGGCCGGGCCAGCGCCACGAGATCGGCCCGGCCGGCGGCCAGGATCGAGTTGGCGTGATCGGTCTCGTAGATATTGCCGACCGCCATCGTCGACAGCCGTGCCTCGTTGCGGATCTGGTCCGAGAACGGGGTCTGGAACATGCGGCCGTAGACAGGCCGGGCCTCGACCGAGGTCTGGCCGGCCGAGACGTCGATCAGGTCGGCGCCGTGGGCGGAGAACGCCTTGGCGATCTCCACCGCCTCGTCGCCGTCGATGCCGCCGGGGACCCAGTCGGTCGCCGAGATGCGCACGCTCATCGGCTTGTCCTCCGGCCAGATGGCGCGGATCGCGTCGAAGACCTCCAGCGGGTAGCGCAGCCGGTTCTCCAGCGTGCCGCCATAGGCGTCCTCCCGCCGGTTGGTCAGCGGGGTGATGAAGGCCGACAGCAGGTAGCCATGGGCGCAGTGCAGTTCCAGCATGTCGAAGCCGGCCTGGATGCCGCGCTCGGCGGCGGCGACGAACTCGCCCTTCACCCAGTCCATCTCCTCGCGCGTCATGGCGTCGGGCACCTGGTTGTCCGGGCTCCAGGGCACTGAGGACGGGGCGATCAGGCGCCAGTTGTCGGTCTCCAGCGGCACGTCGGTGCCCTCCCAGCCGAGTCTTGTCGAGCCCTTGGGGCCGGAGTGGCCGAGCTGCAGGCAGATCTTGGCCGGTGTCCGGTCGTGCACGAAGTCGACGATGCGCTTGTAGGCGGCCATCTGCCGGTCGTTGTAGAGGCCGCAGCAGCCGGGCGTGATGCGCCCTTCCGGCGAGACGCAGGTCATCTCCGTGAAGATCAGTCCCGCCCCGCCCAGCGCGCGGGAGCCCAGATGGATCAGGTGGAAGTCGTCGGGCAGCCCGTCCTTGGCGGAGTACATGGCCATCGGGCTCATCACCACGCGGTTGGCGAGCTCCATGCCGCGCAGCCGGTAGGGCTGGAACATCGGCGGCACCGGCACCTGCTGCGGCCGCCCGGTCGCCTTCTCGCCCCACCAGCGCTCATAGCCCTCCAGATAGTCCTTGTCGCGCAGGCGCAGGTTCTCATGGCTGACGCGCTGGCTGCGGGTCAGCAGCGAATAGGTGAACTGCTCCGGCTCCAGCGCCTCGGCATAGCGGTCGACATGCTCGAACCACTCGGTCGAGTTGCGCGCCGCGGACTGGATGCGCAGCACGTCGATGCGGCGGGAATCCTCGTAGTCCTGCAGGGCCTTGCCGACATCGGCCGGGAATTTCAGCGAGCTTTCCTTCAGCGCGATGGCGTCCTCCAGCGCCAGCTTGGTGCCGGAGCCCACCGAGAAGTGCGCGGTGTGCGCCGCGTCGCCCATCAGGACGATGCGGTCGTCCTTGATCCAGGTCTCGTTGACGATGCGCGGGAAGGTGATCCAGGCCGAGCCGCGCAGGTGGCGGGCATTGGACATCAGCTTGTGCCCGTCCAGCCAGTCGGCGAACAGGTCCTCGCAGAACCTGATCGACTCGTCATTGGTCATCCGGTCGAGACCGGCCGCCTTCCAGGTCTCCTCGCGGGTCTCGATGATGAAGGTCGAGGTATCCTTGTCGTAGCGGTAGGCGTGGACCTGGAACCAGCCCCACTGGGTCTTCTGGAAGATGAAGGTGAAGGCCTCGAACACCTTCTTGCAGCCGAGCCAGATGTACTTGCACTTGCGCCACTGGATCTCGGGCTGGAAGTGCTCCTGCCACTTGTTGCGGATCTTTGAGTTGGCGCCGTCGGAGGCGACAACGAGATCGGCGTCGGCGAACTTGGTGTCGATGTCCTCGGGCTCGATCTCCGCCTCGAAGACCAGCTTCACGCCCAGCTCCTCGCAGCGGCGCTGCAGGATGTTCAGGAGGCGCTTGCGCTCGATGCCGCAGAAGGCGTGCCCGCTGGAGGAGATCGTCCGCCCCTTGAAGTGGACGTCGATGTCGTCCCAGTAGGCGAAGTTGTCCATGATCTCCTTCTGGGTCTCCTCGTCGCCGCCCTCGAGGTTGCGCAGGGTCTCGTCGGAGAAGACCACGCCCCAGCCGAAGGTGTCGTAGGGCTTGTTGCGCTCGTAGACCGTGATGTCATGGGAGGGGTCGGCCTTCTTCATCAGAAGCGCGTAGTAGAGCCCGGCCGGCCCACCGCCGATGCAAACGATCTTCATGCCACCTCTCCCCAGACGAAGGTCACCTTACGCGGCCAGCCGGGCCCGGCATGCCATCACCGAACCCGGCCCTGCCCTGCGTTCAGCAAGATATTTTAAGCCTAAAATAATTTGGTGCAAGGCCGGCATCGCGGTCCACCGGCCGTCGGTCCAGAGCGGATAATACCTTGACGGAATCGCTGGAGCGCTTCCGTCAAGGCATGTGAATTCACTCTAGGTGATTGATAATAGACGGGATTCACACGGCTTGACGGAGCCGAGGCCGGCTCCGTGAAACCGTGATCCTGTCTAGCGACCCGTTGCCGCGTCCTGTATGGAGACGGGGATCCCGGAACCAGCCGATCCGCCCGTCATGCCCGACGCCCCCGCCGCCCTGCTCCGCGCGCTGTTCGATGCCGCCCTCGCCGCCGTCACTGCGGAGGGTTGCGTGCCCGCTGCCCTGCCCGCCCCGCCCAAGGGCCGCACCATCGTCGTCGGCGCCGGCAAGGCGGCGGCCGCGATGGCCCGCGCCGTCGACGCGCACTGGTCGGGCCCGCTGGAGGGGCTGGTGATCACCCGCGACGGCCATGGCGCGGATGCCGGCCGCATCGCGGTGGTGGAGGCGAGCCACCCCGTCCCCGACGCGCGCGGCCAACGGGCGGCGGCCCGCATCCTGGAGCTGCTGGAGGGCCTGGACGCGGACGATCTCGTGCTCTGCCTGATCTCCGGTGGCGGCTCCTCCCTGCTCGCGGTGCCCGGCGGCGCGTTGACGCTGGAGGACAAGCAGGCGGTCAACAAGGCGCTGTTGCGCTCCGGCGCGGCGATCGACGAGATGAACGCGGTGCGCAAGCATCTCTCCGGCATCAAGGGCGGCCGCCTCGCCGTCGCCGCCCATCCCGCCCAGGTGGTTACGCTGGTGATCTCCGACGTGCCTGGCGACGACCCGTCGATCATCGCCTCCGGCCCCACCGTGCCCGACCCGACGACCGCGGCCGATGCCCGCGCCATCCTCACCCGCTACGGCATCGAGGCGGGCGAGCGGGTGACGGCGCACCTGGCCGGCCCCGCCGCCGAGACGCCCGCCACCGACCACCCGGTCTTCGGCCGGGCCAGGCTGCAGATGATCGCCACGCCGCTCGACGCGCTGGGCGCGGCGGCAGAGACGGCGCGCGCCGCCGGCCTGGACGTGCTGGTGCTGGGCGACCGCATCGAGGGCGAGGCCCGCGAGGTCGGCCGGGCCATGGCCGGCATCGCGCTCTCCTGCAAGGACAAGGGCGTGCCGCTTTGTCCGCCCGCGGTGATCCTGTCGGGCGGCGAGACCACGGTGACGGTCAGGGGCAACGGCCGTGGCGGGCGCAATGTGGAGTTCCTGCTCGGCCTCGCCATCGCGCTCGACGGCGCGGCGGGCATCTCCGCCATCGCCTGCGACACCGACGGCATCGACGGCTCGGAGGACAATGCCGGCGCGATCGTCCTGCCCGACACGCTCGCCCGGGCCCGGGCCAAGGGCCTCGACCCCCGCCGCTTCCTGGCCGAGAACAACGCCTACGGCTTCTTCGCGGCGCTGGGCGATCTGGTGATGACCGGGCCGACCTTGACCAATGTCAACGACTTCCGGGCGATCATCATTCAGTAGAGCACCGGTCCGAAGATCACCGACCTGGAGCCGTCATGCCCGAAATCGCCGCCTCGAGCGGCCAGCTTCACCAGCAGCGCTTTCGCCTGCGCGTCTGGATCCGCACCCGGCTGTGGGCCCAGGTAATCGCCGGCATGGCGCTCGGCATCGCCGCCGGGACCCTGCTGGGGCCGGACCTCGGCCTCGTCGACCCGGTCGACGCGGAGTGGATCGGCGCCTGGCTGGCGCTGCCCGGCGACCTCTTCCTCGGCCTCATCGCCATGGTGCTGATACCGCTGATCATGGCCTCCATCATCCAGGGGCTGACCGGCGCGGAGAACACCCAAATCCTGAAGAGCGTCGGCAGCCGCTTCCTGGTCTTCGTGCTGGTCACGACCACAGCCGCCGCCCTGATCGGACTGATTCTCGCCGGCCTGCTGGAGCCGGGGCAATATGTCGCCGCCGCCGCACCCGCCTATCCCGATCCCGCGTCCATTCCGGCCCCGCGTGCCGAGCTGCCCTTCGCGCGCGCCCCGGCGGCGATCAGCGGCCTGCTGCCGACCAATCCGTCCGCCGCGATGCTGGAGCGGGACATGCTGGCGGTGGTGATCTTCGCGCTGCTGATCGGGCTCGCCTGCACGCAGGCCCGGCGCGAGCGGGTGCAGCCCATCCTCGACCTGTTCGGCGCCATGCTGACCGTCTCGATGATCATCGTGCAGTGGGCGATGTTCATCGTGCCCTTCGCTGTCTTCGGCCTGATGGCCAAGCTGGTCATCGATGTCGGCTTCGCCACGCTGATCGGCATGTCGATCTATGTCGCCACGGTGCTCGCCGGGCTGCTGCTGCTCCTCGTCGTCTACCTTACGCTGATCGCGGCGTTCGGCGGCATCGGTCCGGTCGCCTTCATCCGCGCCGCCTTCCCCACCCTGCTGCTGGCCTTCTCCACGTCCAGCTCCTCGGCCGTGATGCCGATGTCCATCGACACCGCGATCAAGCGCCTCGGCGTGCCGGAGCGGATCGCCAACCTCGTCGTGCCGCTCGGCGCCACGGTCAACATGGCGGGCACCGCCCTCTACCAGACCACCGCCATCATCTTTCTGGCGCAGGTCTCCGGCCTGGCCCTGTCGGCCGGCGATCTGACGATGATCATCGTCACCCTGGTGGCCGCGTCGATCGGGGCGCCCGGCACGCCCGGCGTCTCCGTCGCCATCCTGACGACGGTGGCGGCGAGCTACGGCATCCCGCCCGCCGGCATGGTGATGATCCTCGGCGTCGATCGCATCCTCGACATGTCGCGCACGTTCGTTAATGTCGCCGGTGACCTGACCGCCTGCGCGCTGCTGCGCCATGTGGACGAGGAACCCGTCATGGCCGGCGCGCAGCCAGGCTGACGGGCGACCCCCGAGCGAGGAAAGACAAGCACCGCCATGCGCTACACCCTCTTCTACTTCCCCGGCAACGCCAACATCGCGCCGCATGTGGCGCTGGAGGAGATCGGCGCCGACTACCGGCTGGAGCTGGTCGACCGGGCGAACAACGCGCACAAGGGCGAGGCCTATCTCACGCTCAACCCGAACGGACGGCTGCCGACGCTGATCGACCACGACCTCGGCGACCTGGTGATCTTCGAGGCGGCGGCGATTTGCCTGCACCTCGACGACTGGCATCCGGAGGCGGGGCTGCTGCCGCCGGCCGGCACGGCCGAGCGGGCGATCGCCTGTCAGTGGCTGATCTGGCTGACCAACACGCTGCAGACCGACACGCTCGCCTTCTTCTACGCCAGGCGCTTCCTCGGCCTGCCGGAAGGCGAGATCGCCGACGCGGTGAAGGCCGGCTATCAGGAGCGCCTGGCCGGCTGGTACAAGATCGCCGCAGACGGCCTGGCGGCCCGCGGCGGCCCCTACTTCCTTGGCGAGCGCTACACCATCGCCGATGCCTATCTGGCGATGATCTGCCGCTGGGGCCGGGTCCTGGCGACACCACCGCGCGCGCACCCGTCGATCGACCGCCTGCTCAGCGCCGTCGAGCAGCGCCCGGCGGTGCGCCGGGCCTATGAGATGGAGGGCGTGCCGCAGCCCTGGTTCGACGCCGCCTGACCGCCGGCCGAGCGCGCCCGGCAGCCCCGCGCCGCCGCGCGCGATCGCCCACAAACGCCCTTGACCCCAAACGCCGTCGACACGTCATTGTCGCCACCGACATCCCGATTCGACAGGAGCCTGATCCATGGCCGGAACCATCGACGCCCGCCTCGCGGAGCTTGACATCACCCTGCCGGAAGCCACCAAGCCGGTGGCCAACTACGTGCCCTATGTGCGGACCGGCAGTCTGCTGTTCATCTCGGGCCAGGGGCCGTTCAAGAACGGCGAGGTCGCCTACAAGGGCAAGCTGGGCCGCGACTGGACGGCAGAGCAGGGCTACGAGGCGGCCCGGCTGACCGGCACGCACATCCTGGCCCAGGCCCGGGCGGCGCTCGACGGCGATCTCGACCGCGTGGTGCGGATCGTCAAGCTGGTGGGCTTCGTCTCCTCGGTGCCGGAGTTCACCGACCAGCCCAAGGTGATCAACGGCTGCTCGGACCTCATGGTCGAGATCTTCGGCGACAAGGGCCGCCACGCCCGCTCCGCCGTCGCCACGCCGGTCCTGCCGATGGACTTCGCCGTGGAGATCGAGGCGATCATCGAGGTCGCGTGAGCCGGGCTTGCCGACGGTCGCGCGATCCCCAGTTAAAGAGGTGATCCGACCCCCGAAGGAACGACGACGGCAGAATGGCTGACGGAGACGACAGCTTCCCGGAAGGCGATGGCGACGGCACGCTCTCGGCCCGTCTCGTCCGCGCGATCGACGAGGTGGCGGCGGCCGACTGGGATCGTCTCGCCGGCACCGCCAACCCGTTCGTCAGTCACGCCTTCCTCTCGGCATTGGAGGAGTCCGGCTCGGTCGACGCCGAGGCCGGCTGGCTGCCCCAGCACCTGCTGCTGGAGGACGAGGCGGGCCGCCTGATCGGCGCCGTGCCGCTCTACGTCAAGGGCCACTCCTACGGCGAATACGTCTTCGACCATGGCTGGGCCGACGCCTATGAGCGCGCCGGCGGCCGCTACTATCCCAAGCTGCAGTCGGCCGTGCCCTTCACGCCGGTGACCGGCCCGCGCCTGCTGGCCGGCGACGGCCCGGGCGCGCCGATCGTCCAGCGCGCGCTGGTCCAGGCCCTGGAGCAGGTCGCCGGCCAGACCGGCCTCTCCAGCCTGCACGTCACCTTCCCGCGCGAGGAGGAGTGGCGGGCGATGACCGAGGCCGGCTGGCTCGGCCGCTACGGCCAGCAATACCACTGGCGCAATCGCGACTATGGCAGCTTCGACGACTTCCTCGCCGATCTCGCCTCGCGCAAGCGCAAGAACATCCGCAAGGAGCGCGAGAAGGTGCGCGAGGCCGGCGTGGTCTGCGAGGCGCTGACCGGCGCGGACCTGACCGAGGACGTCTGGGACGATTTCTACCGCTTCTACATGGACACCGGCTCGCGCAAATGGGGCGTGCCCTATCTCACCCGGGCGTTCTTCTCGCTGCTCGGCGAGCGGCTGGCCGATCGCACCGTTCTGATCATGGCCTCCCACGAGGGACGCCGGGTCGCCGGGGCCTTGAACCTGGTGGGCGACGACGCGATCTTCGGGCGCAACTGGGGCTGCGACGCGCATTTCAACTTCCTGCATTTCGAGGCCTGCTACTACCAGGCAATCGACTACGCCATCGCCCACGGGCTGAAGACCGTCGAGGCCGGAGCCCAGGGCCAGCACAAGGTGCAGCGCGGCTATCTGCCGGTCCGCACCTATTCGGCGCACTGGATCCGCGACCCGAGCTTCCGCGAGGCGATCGAGCGCTTCCTGGAGCGCGAGGGCCAGATGGTCGACTGGGAGATCCAGGAACTGACCGCGGCCGGCCCCTTCCGCAAGGACGGCTGAGCCTCCGCCATGGCGCGCTTCCCGGACGGCTTCCGCTGGGGCTTCTCGACCTCGGCCTACCAGATCGAGGGGGCGGTGAACGCGGACGGCCGCGGCCTGTCGGTCTGGGACATTTTCTGCGCCCGCCCCGGCGCCATCGCCGATGGCGAGAGCGGCCGGGTCGCCTGCGACCACTACCATCGCTGGCGCGAGGATATCGGCCTGATGCGGGACGCCGGTGCCAGCGCCTACCGCTTCTCCATCGCCTGGCCGCGGGTGCAGCCCGACGGCCGCGGCCGGCCCAACGGCAAGGGCCTCGACTTCTACGACCGGCTGGTTGACGCCCTGCTGGAAGCCGGGATCGCCCCCTATGCCTGCCTCTTCCACTGGGACATGCCGCAGCCGCTGGAGGATCGCGGCGGCTGGTCGAGCCGCGACACCTGCTACCGCTTCCGGGACTACGCGGGCATCGTCGCCGGCCGGCTCGGCGACCGGCTGGCCTGGGCGGCGACGCTGAACGAGCCGTCGACGCTGACCTGGGCCGGTCACGCGGTGGGGGCGCACGCGCCCGGCCATGCTGACCGCCGGCGCATGCTCTCGGCCCTGCACCACCAGAACCTGGCGCACGGCCTGGCCGTCGCCACCCTGCGCGCGGAAGCCCCGCGCCTGCCGCTCGGCATCCTCGTCAACCCCATGCCCGCGCGGCCGCAGCGCGAGGAGGATGGCTGCGTGGAGGCGGCGGAGATCTTCGACGATCTGTGGAACCGCGGCGTCCTCGACCCGCTGCTGACCGGCCGCTATCCGGAGCGCCTCGCGGAATGGCTGGGACCGCTGGTCGAGGACGGCGACTTCGCGGCGATCCACCAGCCCCTCGACCGCCTGGGCCTGAACTACTTCACCCGGGCCTATTGTCGGCCCGATCGCGACAACCCGGCCGGCATCGCCTTCGACCAGCACCGGCCGGGCGATCGCAAGCTGACCTCGCTCGGCTGGGAGATGGACGGCGGCGGCCTTTACGAGGTGCTGACGCGGCTCAGGACCGACTACGGCAACCCGGCCGTCACCGTGACGGGGAACGGGGCCGCCTTCGACGACCGACCCGACGGCGACGGCCGGGTGCGTGACGGCGCGCGCATCGACTTCTACCGCGACCACCTGGAGAACCTGGCCCGGGCGATCGCCGACGGCGCCAATGTCGGCGGCTATCTCACCTGGTCCCTGCTCGACAATTTCGAACTCGCCGCCGGCTACACCCAGCGGCTGGGCACGGTCTTCGTCGACCGCCGGACATTACGGCGCAGCCCGAAGGACAGTCACGCCTTCCTGCGCGACGTCTTCCAGTCCAACGAGATCGCCTGACCCGGCTCAGAAGGGGCTGCCGATTTCGGCCAGGTCGCCGGCGCGCCGCAGACCAGTCGGGACGGCGAAGACCGCCGCCGGCGGTGCGCCTGGCGTGTAGGTCTGCAGCTCGAAGGAGAAGACCCCGCCCGTCGACGTGGTGCCCTCGACCACCAGGATCGCCCCCTCGCCCGTGCGCCAGACATCGGCCATGAACACGGCGCCGTCGGTCAGCGTCACGGCGAGGTGGCGCCGCTCAGCCTCCACACCTCTGATGATGCCCTGTTCCAGGACGGCGGACAGCACCGGCTCCGCATCCTCCCGGGGAACCGGGAAATGCGCGGCGAGGCCCGGGCTGTCGAGCGGCACCACGGCATAGGCGGCGCGCGGCAGCGAGATCACCGTCGCCAGACCCGAATCGTAGTCGACGATGACGCCGAGGAAGGCGCTGGCGGTGAGGGATTCGAGACGCTGAACGCCGTCGCCGCGATACAGCATGCCGGCGAGGTCGATCGACCCGGCATAGAGCCGGAACCCGCCCTGATAGGCGAGCCCGGGCGGCGCCCCCAGCAGCGTCTCGAGCGCCAGTGTCTGCGCCGCCGCCGGCGTGGCGGCGCAGAGTGCCAGGCCGAGGAACCAGGACCGCATGCCCATTGCGCGTCAGGTCACGTAAGGACGCGCCTGGCCAGCGGGGCGAGGCGAGGCACCACCGCCGGACCGGCGCGGTGTCTGCTAGAAGCCGATGCCGAGGGCGGCAAGGCTCGCTGCCGGGGCGTAGCCGGACGGAATGTCGAATTCCGTCTTCGCCGGCTCCGCCAACTGGTAGTCCTCCAGCTCGAACTCGAACTCCTCGCCGGTGGCGGTCGCGCCCTCGACGAGGAGAACCGCGCCCTCCGCCGAGGTCCAGATCTCGGCGCTGTAGGCGACACCGTCCGCCGTGACGCCGGTGATCGTCCGGCGTTCCGCCTCGACGCCATCGACATCGTCCGTCTCCTCGACGCCGGAGATGACGACTTCGCTGTGATCGCGTGGATCGGGGAAGTAATCGGCCAGCCCGGGCGTATCGAGCGGAACGGTGAGATAGGCCTGGCGCGCCGGGACGATGATGGTCGCCGTCGCCGCCTCGTAGGCGGAGACGACGGTGACCAGGCCGGCTGGCGTCCAGGCATCGATGCGCTGGTGGCCGTCGCCGCGGATCAGGCTGCCGCGCAGGATGGCGCGCCCGGCATCGAGCTCGAAATCGCCGCGATAGGCGAGCGCGTTCGGAGCGCCCAGCGCCACTTCCAGGGCCAGTGTCTGTGCCATTGCCGAAGGCGTGACGAGGAACGCCACACCGACCATCCAGGACCGCATCCGCGTCCCTCCCGTCAACCGATAACTATAGTATATAATCGACGGTCGGGGAGTACCAGCCTATTGCGAGATCACCTCGGGGCGGCGGAAGGATGACAGCCGGGCGACCACACGGTCGCGCAGCTCGGCGGCATGGGGCAGGCGCTGCAGGTCGAAGACCATGATGACGGCGACCGCGTCCCAGGCCGTCGCATGGGCGGTGCAACTCGGATAGGGCACCTCCTCGTCGGTCAGGCAGCTCATCAGCAGGTCGACCTCGCCATCCTCGACCAGCACGTACCAGCGGTTCGGATCGGTGATGGTGCCGTAGAGCAGGTGGATGCCGTCGCGGTCCATGTCGACGATCTCGGCGTTCCAGCGGCCCCGCTCGTCGCCCTCGCGCAGCAGTTCCGCCGGCGTGCCGTCGAACTCAAGATCGGTGAGGTTGACCGAGATGACCTGGCCGAAGCCTTCCGCCATCGCGCTCTCCGTGCCATCGGCCTCGGGCAGCGGCGACAGGTCCGGCAGTTCCATGAACAGGTTGATCGAGGCGACATCGCCATCTCGCCGCAGGTCCCGGTTCCAGATATAGGCGCCCGGCAGGTCGAGGGTCTCGCCGGCGATCTCGATCGCGTAGACCTCCTCCGCGGCGGCACGACCGGCCTCGGAGAAGAAGAACGGCGCCGCGCCGGTCAGGGCCAGCGCGACGCCGCATGCGTAACGGAGGATGTTCATGGGACCGATCCTGCACGGCCATTCGGGCGGAACCGGGGCAGCGAACGGGACACTTGCCCAAAACCCGTCACACCAACACCATGCCTGCCATGACAAGCGACGACATCACCTTCCGCCGCGCCGTGGCAGCCGACGCCGACGCGGTCCTGGCGGTCAACCGCGACGCCTATACCCAGCACATCGCCACCATCGGCCGCACGCCGATCCCGATGATGCTGGACTACGCGCCCTATATCCGCGACGGCGAGGTCTGGCTGGCGGAAGCCGGCGGCACGCCGGTCGGCTGCCTGGTGATGGAATGGCCACCGGACGCCCTTTTCATCTACTCCATCGCCATCACGCCCGAACGGGCCCGCCAGGGTATCGGCAACCGGCTGATGGCGCTGGCAGAAGGCCGGGCGCGTGACGAGGGACGCGTCCGCATCACCCTGCACACCAACGTGCTGATGACCGACAACCGCGCCTGGTATCGCCGGCAGGGCTTCGTCGAGACGGGCACCGAATCGACCCATCCCGACCGCACCATCGTGCATCTGGAAAAGCCGGTCGGCTGACCTGGCCTTGGCCGGTCAGTACCCCGGATCAGTGCCCCCGGTCAGTGCCCCGGGTCAGTGCCCCGGGGTCAGTGCCCCAGGGGCGCGATGGTGACGCAGTCGCCGCCGGCGGCGGTCAGCTCGGTGCAGGCGCTGAGCGCAGAGATGCCGTCCAGGCCGTCGAAGCGGGCCCGGTAGAGCGGGCCCTCCGCGGTCGCCACCTCGAGGATCTCGGGCTCCGCCCCGGTCAGGAAGTGCGGCGCGCGGCCGAGCGCGGCGCGCAGGGCGTTCAGGCCCTCCTCGCTGTCGCGGAAGGCGCCGACCTGGATCGCCCAGACGCCGGAGAACGCATCGCCCTCGAGCCCCGCCTCCGGTCCGCCGTCACCTTGCGCCACCTCGTCGAACAGGGCGTCGAGCGGGGCGGTGTCGACCAGCACGATGGCCGGCGTGTCGGTGCGGCGCTGCGCGGGCGGCCTAGCCGGATAGGGCACGGTTTCCATCGACCGCGGGAAGGGCGCGCCCGAGGCCACGGCCCCGGTCACGCCGATCACGCCGGAGCTGGTGACCGGCGCGTTGGCGGAGGCCAGCATCAGCGGCATCTCCGCCGGCCGGCGGCCCGGCAGGGGCGGATAGAAGGGCACGCTGCCATGGGCGATCAGGTAGCGCCCGCGATCGGAGGCGAAGGCACGGTCCAGCAAATCGGCGACATGATCGTTGCGCTCGGCCGAGCTCTCGCCGCCGAACATCACCGCGATCAGGCGCAACTGGCCGTTCACCGCCGAGGCGGCGAGGTTGTAGCCCGAGGCACGGATATAGCCGGTCTTGAAGCCGTCCATGCCCGGATAGCTCTCGAGCAGCCGGTTGTGATTGCGGTAGGTGGTGCCGTGATAGGTCCAGCGCTCCGTCCCGAAATAGTGGTAGTACTGCGGGAAGTCGCGCAGCAGCGCCTGACCCAGGATAGCGATGTCGCGCGCGGTGGAGACCTGGGCGTTGTCCGGCAGGCCGGAGGCGTTGCGGAAGACGGTGCGGCTCATGCCCAGCCGGCGCGCCTCGGCCGTCATCATCTCGGCGAACTGGCTCTCGGTGCCGCCGATCCCTTCCGCCAGCACCACGGCGACGTCGTTGGCCGAGCGCGTGACCAGCGCGTAGATCGCGTCCTCGACCCGGATCGTGGAGCCGGCCGGCAGGGCCAGATGGCTGGGCGGCTGGCTGTCAGCGTGGCGCGAGACGCTGAGCGACTGATCGAGGCGCAGCCGGCCGGCCTCCAGCGCCTGAAAGGTCATGTACAGCGTCATCATCTTGGTCATCGAGGCCGGGTGCAGCACCCGGTCGGCATGCGCCTCGAACAGCACCTCGCCGTTCACCGCGTCGACGACGATCGCGCCGTAGCGGTTGCTGTTCACCTGCGCCTGCGCCGGCGACGGCAGCAGGGTGGCGAGAAGGGCGCCGGCGATCAGCGCGATCAGCACGAAGGCCAGGAGGCCCATGCCGTTTCGGGAGGTGTCGCCGTTCGTGCGGCCGGTCGTCATGCGTTGGCTCCGCGACCTTGCGAATGGGCTTGCGAACGAGGAAGTCGGCACCTGCGGGGCCAAAGCCCCGGCGCCTCCGCAAACTTCGCCCGGAATCATACGCGGAAAGCCCGGGCGCTGTCCATCGCCGATCGGGCAAAATATGATGAAAATCAGCATTTTGTTGGAGAAAGTTAAATCATGGCGGCGAAATGTGGCGGTAATCGCGCCTCGACCACGCCGCCAGCCTTGGCCGGGCCCCTTGTCAGGCGGCCGGATTCAGCCCTAAATAACCATATGGTTATATTATTCCGGGCACGCGAATGACGGCCGCGCCGGACCGCGCGTTCGCCGCCCTCGCCGACCCGACGCGGCGGGCGATCCTCGTCCGCCTGGCCGCCGGTCCGGCGACGGCGGGCAGGCTGGCCGCGCCCTTCGAGGTCAGCCAACCGGCGATTTCCAAGCATCTCAAGGTGCTGGCCGATGCCGGGCTGATCGTCCGCGAGCGCCATGGCACGCGCGTCGTCTGCCGTCTCGCCGATGGCAGCCTCGCCGGCGTGGAGGACTGGCTGGCGACGCTGCGGCGGGCGCAGGCGGCTGCCGCGCCGGCCCTCACCTTCCGCGCCGGCCGCGGCGGCTAGTGCGGATCATACCTTGACGGAATCGCATGAGCGCTTCCGTCAAGGTATGTGAATCCGCACTAATTGATTGATAATAGACAGGATTCACACGGATTGAAGGAGCCGTGATCCTGTCTAGCGCCGCCGCGGCCTCGTCAGTCGTCGCCCGCCTGGTCGCGCGGGCGCAGCCGGATCGGCTGCGCGGTCTCGCCGGGCAGCAGGCTTTCCATCCAGGGGCCGTCCGGCATCTGCCGGGCCAGCCGGGTGATGTTCTCGTTCCACCACTGCCGCTGCTCGACCAGGTCGTCATAGTCGAACTGGTCCTGCCTCCAGATGGCGTCCTTGGCGGCATAGGTCAGAAGATCGATGGGATAGCCCACATCGGTCGAGCTGAAGCGCGTCGAATCGAAGGAGAGATAGGCCAGCTTGAGCGCATGGCGCAGCTCGGTGTCGAAGCGCAGCGCCCGGTCGAGGATCGGCTTGCCATAGGCCGTCGAGCCGATCGACAGGTAGGGCGTGCGCTCGTCGACCTCGATCCAGTTGCCCTCCGGATAGACCAGGAACATGGTCGGCGCGCGATCGCGGTGCAGCTTGCCGCCGACGATGGCGTGCAGGTTGAAGACGAGTTCGGAGCGCTCCAGCGCCGCCCGGTCCTCGTCCGCCACCTGGCGCAGGCATTTGGCGAAGCCGTCGACCACGCTGATCATGTCGCGGTGCATGCCGCCCTCGAGCTCCGCGGTGCGGCGGCGCATATAGGCCAGCGCCTTGTCGCGCACGCTGCGCAGGCCCGACGTCATGATGAAGAAGCGGTCCGGGCCTTCGCCCTGCACGGTCATCTTCTTGGCCGCGGCGATCTGGCTGCCGGCCGTGACGCGGCCGTCGGAAAGGGCGATCAGCCCCTCCTCCACGCGAATGCCCAGGCAATAGGTCATCGAGATCCGCCCCTCAGGTCCCACTCACGGCCTGATCCGGGCCGTCCCAGGGAAATATGGTGCCAAGGGGCCGGGGAGTCGGCAAGCCTTTCACGGGATTGTGCATCGCAAAAGTTCACTTGACATAGGGACGTGATTTCATACATTTCGCCTATGCTGCACTGCAGCAAAACCGATATCACCAACACGCCCCACCACCGGGGACCGCCTCGCGTGCCGCCAAAGGCCCGCATTGGAGGAATCAGATGACCACCACTCCGCGCAAGCCGGCCACCGGCAAGACCGCCACCAGCAGGACCACGACGGCCAAGTCAGCGGCCAAGTCGACATCGGCCCGGTCCTCCTCTGCCAAACCGGCCGCCGCCAAGTCTTCCGTGGCGAAGGCCACCGAGCCCAAGGCAACCGATACGAAGACCGCCGAGACCAGGGCTGCCAGCAAGCCTGAGACCCCGACCACACCCGCGCCGGCCGAGGCGATGGCCGCCAAGGTCGAGGAGAAGGTGGCCACCATGGAAGCCGCCGCCGCGGAGACCATCCGCCAGGCGGAAGCCGCGATGGCGGATGTGAAGAGTCAGCTCGACGCCGCCACCGCCAAGCGGACGGCCGAGGCCCAGAGCGCCATGAAGGCCGGCCAGGAGATCTTCGCCTGGAACCTGGAGCAGGGCATGACCCAGGGCATGACCATGGGCAAGGAGCAGTTCGAGAAGGCCACGGGACAGTTCTTCGCCGCCTTCGACGACATGCAGACCCGCCTGCGCGACGGCATGGACGCCATGACCAGCGCCGGCCAGGCCTGGAACCGCGGCTGGGAGGAGATCGCCCGCTCGATCCAGGGCACCCAGCAGGCGCTGCTGGAGGACGGCATGGAGGCGATGAAGGCGCTGCTCGGCGCCAAGACCATCAACGACGTGGTCGAGGTGCAGTCGAGCTTCACCCGCCAGACCTTCGACGGCGTGCTGTCCGAGAGCATCAAGCTGTCGGAGCTGGCGATGAAGGTCGCCAACGACACCGCGCAGCCGATCAGCACCCAGGTCAACAAGGCCATGGAGAGCGCCGTCAAGGCCTCCTGAGCCGGACCGGCTCCGGCCGTCTCGGCCGGTCTCCGGGGGCGGCCCGGCCGTCTCCCGGCTGTCAGAAGTGATCGATCAGCGGGCCCGCATGTCTGGACGTGCGGGCCCGCTTCGCGTCTGATGGCCCGGAAGGCGTGGCAGGCCGGCGCGCCCATGACCGCCGTTTCAAGCGTGGCATGGCTGCCACGTGGCCGCCCGGCAGGCTTGATCCACCCGGCCGGCGGCCACACATGGAAGGAGTGGCAGCGGGGAGACCCCGGCAGGGGTTTCCGTCGACCGGAGAGTTCTCATATTATCGATCAGGCAATCCAGTGCCGACCCCTCGTCGGCACGACGGCACGAAGGACGGTTGCGGAGTATTGATGAACGATCCGCGCGCGGCGGGGCCATCCCGCCCCAAAGACGGCGACGGGCCTGGGACGGGAATCGTCATCCAGGAGAAGCCCAAGACCAAGAAGCCGTCTATGTACAAGGTCTTGATGTTGAACGATGATTTCACTCCCATGGAGTTCGTCGTTCACGTCCTGGAGCGTTTTTTCAACAAGAATCGCGAGGAAGCGACGCAGATCATGCTGCATGTCCACCGCCGGGGCGTGGGGGTATGCGGCGTCTTCACCTTCGAGGTGGCGGAGACCAAGGTGACGCAGGTGATGGATTTCGCCCGCAAGCACCAGCATCCGCTACAGTGTATCTTGGAAAAAGCATGATCCTGTTCGCCTACAGTTCTGCCCGTGGCCCGGTCGCGAAGGAGTCGCCGAATGCTCTCGCGTAATCTCGAACAGACCCTGCATCGGGCCCTTCGCCTGGCCAACGAGCGGAACCACGAATACGCCACGCTCGAGCATCTGCTGCTCGCGCTCACCGAGGACCAGGACGCGGTCGCGGTGATGCGCGCCTGCTCGGTCGATCTCGGCAAGCTGCGCCAGGATCTGCTCGACTATCTCGACCAGGAGCTGGCCGACCTGGTGCGCGGCGACGTCGAGGAGGCGAAGCCGACCGCCGGCTTCCAGCGCGTGCTGCAGCGCGCCGCCATCCACGTGCAGTCGTCCGGCCGCGAGGAGGTGACCGGCGCCAACGTGCTGGTCGCCCTGTTCTCCGAGCGCGAGAGCCACGCGGTCTATTTCCTGCAGGAGCAGGAGATGACCCGCTTCGACGCCGTCAACTACATCTCCCACGGCATCGCCAAGGCGCCGCACCACAACGAGGCCCGCAAGGTGACGGGCTCGGAGGGCGAGCGCGAGGACGAGGAAGAGGCCGCCGAGGCCGGCTCCAAGAAGGGGCTGGAGGCGCTGCAGGCCTATTGCGTCAACCTCAACGAGAAGGCGAAGGCCGGCAAGATCGACCCCCTGATCGGCCGCGAGCTGGAGGTCGAGCGCACCATCCAGATCCTCTGCCGCCGCTCGAAGAACAACCCGCTCTATGTCGGCGAGCCCGGTGTCGGCAAGACCGCCATCGCCGAGGGGCTGGCCAAGCGCATCGTCGAGGGCGACGTGCCGGAGGTGCTGTCGAACGCCACCATCTGGGCGCTCGACATGGGCACGCTGCTGGCCGGCACGCGCTATCGCGGCGACTTCGAGGAGCGGCTGAAGGCGGTGCTGGCGGAGCTGGAAAGCCAGGAGGGCGCGGTCCTGTTCATCGACGAGATCCACACGGTGATCGGCGCCGGCGCGACCTCCGGCGGCGCCATGGACGCCTCCAACCTGCTGAAGCCGGCGCTGGCATCCGGGGTGCTGCGCTGCATCGGCTCGACCACCTACAAGGAGTATCGCAACTACTTCGAGAAGGACCGGGCGCTAGTCCGCCGCTTCCAGAAGATCGACGTCAACGAGCCGTCGGTCGAGGACGCGGTGAAGATCCTGCGCGGCCTGAAGCCCTATTACGAGAAGCACCACAACGTGCGCTACACCCAGGACGCCATCCGCACGGCGGTGGAGCTGTCGGCGCGCTACATTTCCGACCGCAAGCTGCCCGACAAGGCGATCGACGTGATCGACGAGGTCGGCGCGGCGCAGATGCTGGTGGCACCGTCGAAGCGCAAGAAGACCATCTCGGTGAAGGATGTCGAGGCGGTGGTCTCCAAGATCGCCCGCATCCCGCCCAAGAGCGTCAGCCGCGACGACAAGCAGGTGCTCAAGACCCTGGAGCGCGACCTGAAGACGCTGGTCTTCGGTCAGGACAAGGCGATCGCCGCCCTGACCAGCGCCATCACCCTGGCCCGGGCCGGCCTGCGCGAGCCGGAGAAGCCGATCGGCAACTACCTCTTCTCCGGCCCCACCGGGGTGGGCAAGACCGAGGTGGCACGTCAGCTCGCCCATCTCCTGGGCATCAAGCTGACCCGCTTCGACATGTCGGAGTACATGGAGCGGCACGCGGTCAGCCGGCTGATCGGCGCCCCGCCCGGCTATGTCGGCTTTGACCAGGGCGGCATGCTGACCGACGCGGTCGACCAGCACCCGCACAGCGTGCTGCTGCTCGACGAGATCGAGAAGGCCCATCCGGACATCTACAACGTGCTGTTGCAGATCATGGACTACGGCAAGCTGACCGACCACAACGGCAAGACCGTCGACTTCCGCAACGTGATCCTGATCATGACGACGAATGCGGGCGCGGCCGACATGTCGCGGCCGGTGATCGGGTTCGAGCGGATCGATCGCTCCGGCGAGGACCAGGAGGCGATCAACCGGATGTTCACGCCGGAGTTCCGCAACCGCCTCGACGCCGTGGTCGGCTTCGATCATCTGGAGGAGGACATCGTCGCCCAGGTCGTGGACAAGTTCGTCATCCAGCTCGAGGACCAGCTGGCCGACCGTCAGGTCTCCATCGACCTGTCGGACCAGGCGCGACGCTGGATCGTCAAGCGCGGCTACGATCGCCTGATGGGCGCGCGGCCGATGGCCCGCATCATCCAGGAGCACATCAAGAAGCCGCTGGCGAGCGAACTGCTCTTCGGGCGCCTGACCAAGGGCGGGCTGGTAAAGATCGGCGTCAAGGACGACGAGCTCTCCTTCGAGTTCCAGGAGAACGGCCCCGGCGGTGGCGGCGGCACGCCGGCCAAGCCGAAGGAGCCGGCACTGGTCGAGTAGGCCCGAACCGCCGACGTCGACGCCGTAGGAAATCGCGCGGCGGTGCCCTTGTCCAGGCACCGCCGCGCATTTCACATCAAGGGCCGTGATCGAGAGCGGCCGTCGGCATCACCATCCGGAAGGCCCCTCATGTGCGGTTTCGTGTGCCTCTGGCAGATCGACGACGAGGCGCTGGCCCGGGCCATGATCGGGCGCATCGCCCATCGCGGTCCCGACGGCACCGGCCTGCACCGGGCACCGGGCGTGCCGGCGATCATGGCGCATTGCCGTCTCGCCATCATCGGGCCGGAGGATGGCCAGCAGCCGATCTTCGGCCACGACGACATGCTGGTCGCCAATGGCGAGATCTACAATCACGCCGACCTGCGCGCCATTCTGGGCGAAGACGCCTTCCGGACGCACAGCGACAGCGAGACGATCCTGCACCTGTTTCGCGGCGGGACACCGCGCTGGATCGACCGGCTGGACGGCATGTTCGCCTTCGTCCTGGCGACGCCGGAGCGCATCGTCGCGGCACGCGACCCGCTCGGCATCAAGCCGCTGTTCATGGCCAGGATCGGCGGGGGACTCGCCTTCGCCTCCGAGCTAAAGGCCTTCGACGGCGTCGCGGTCGACGCGGTCGAGACGATCGCCCCCGGCACGCTCTACGACAGCCGGGACGGTGTGCGCCGCTGGTACCGCCTGCCGCATGGCGCGGCGACACCGCAACCGGGCGAGGCCGCCGAACCGGCCTGGCGCGAACTGCGCCTGGTGCTGGAGGCGGCGGTCGCCAAGTGGATGGTGGCGGATGTCGAGGTCGGCGCCTTCCTGTCGGGCGGACTGGACAGTTCGATCATCGCCGCGCTGGCCGCGCGCCTGGCGCCGGGCCGGCTGAAGACATTCGCCGTCGGCACGCGGGGCAGCGACGACCTCGAGGCCGCCCGGGCCGTCGCCGCGCATATCGGGTCCGACCACCACGAGCACGTCTTCACCGCCGACGAGCTGGCGGCTGTCCTGCCCCGGGTGATCTACCATCTGGAGAGTGCCGACGTGGACCTGGTGCGCAGCGCCATGCCGACGCATTTCGCCGCCACGCTGGCGCGCCGCCACGTCAAGGCGGTGCTGACCGGCGAGGGCGCGGACGAGCTGTTCGCCGGCTACGCCTACCACCATGCCTATGCCGACCGGCCACGCGCCCTGGCGGACGAACTGACCCGCTCGCTCGGCACCATGCACAACATCAACCTGCAGCGGGTCGACCGGGTCACCATGGCCCAGGGTCTGGAGGCGCGCACGCCCTTCCTCGACCGCGACCTGATCGCCTTCGCCCAGTCGGTGCCGGCGTCGCTGAAGATGCGTCGCGATCCGGAGACGGGGAACACCATCGAGAAGTGGGTCCTGCGCAAGGCCTGCGCGGACCTGCTGCCGCCCGATCTCGTCTGGCGCAAGAAGGCCCAGTTCGACGAGGGCAGTGGCACCGTCGCCGCCCTCGACCAGGCGCTGGCCGACCTCGCCGGCCGCCCCGCTCCCATCGACCGGGACACCGAAGCGGCTCTCTACGAACGCCTCCTGCGCGAGCAGTACAGCGACCCGGATCTCGTGCTGGCGCAAGCCGGCACCTGGACGGCGGCGCGGGTGGCGGTATAGGGCGAGCATCTGGCCATCCGAGCCACCCTTCCCCTCCTCCTGCACCCTTCCGCCGTCATCCCGGCCGACCGCAGGGAGAGCCGGGATCGGCCGGGCGTCGTCGCGAGCCTCGTCAGCGGCGAGGACGACCGGCCGGTCCCGGGTCTGCGGCGCGGCACTGCGCGCCGCACCGCGCACGGGACGACGATGGACTTCCTGTTACCCACCCCCCAGAGCCGTCGTGCCGACCGACCGCAGGGAGAGTCGGGGGCTTGGCGCGGCGGGGGCGGGGTGTCGCCGCTCAGGCCGGTGTGGTCGCGAAGGAGGCCGGCAGGGTGATCTCCAGCATCTCGACGTCGTCGGAATGCTCGATCTCCCGGTGGCGGATGCCGGGCGGCTGGTGGACGCAGGAGCCGGCGCGCAGCAGTACCTCGCCCTGTCCCTCGTACCAGAAGCGCACCCAGCCCTTCAGCACGTAGACCATCTGGAAGTCGAGGCCATGCGTGTGCGCCTCGCCGCTGGCGTGGCGTCCGGGCACGGCGCGGATGACGTGGGCGCCGACCTTGCCGCCGGTGGCCTCGCGGATGCCCAGCTCGCGATACTCGAAATAGCCGCGCAGGCCATCCCCCTCGAAGGCGCTGTCATCGGCATGGCTGACGGAAAACTCCATGCGATGCCCTTCCCTCACGCCGGCACGCCAACCGCGGCACCGGCCAACGACGCTAATGCCCAGCCGATGGCCGGTCGAAGACGTCGGACGCCGCGACGCCGCTCTTTCCGAGTTCCGCGATGATCTGCGCCTTGAGGCGCTCCAGGCCCTCGGCCGTGTTCGCCTCGGCCCGGGCGACCAGCACGTCCTGGGTGTTGGAGGCGCGCAGCAGCCACCAGCCGTCCTCGTTGGTTACCCGGACACCGTCGATGGCGTTGACGTCGGCATCGGTCTTGGCGAGGCGATCCTTCACCTCGTCGACGATGGCGAACTTGCGCACCTCGTCCACCTGGAAGCGCACCTCCGGCGTGTTGAGCATGTCGGGCAGGCGGTCCTTGTAGGCCGACAGGGGCTCGCTGCCCCGGCTGACGAGGTCGGCGAGACGGATGCCGCAATAGAGCGCGTCGTCGAAGCCGTACCACTTGTCATTGAAGAAGATGTGGCCCGACATCTCGCCGGCCAGGGGCGAGCCGGTCTCCGCCATCTTCGCCTTCAGGAGCGAGTGGCCGGTCTTCCACATCAGCGGCTTGCCGCCGGCCTGCTCGATGGCGTCGAACAGCGCCTGGCTTGCCTTCACGTCGGCGATGATGGTTTCGCCCTGGTGGTCCTTCAGCACGTCGGCGGCATAGATGGCCAGCAGCTGGTCGCCCCAGACGATGCGGCCCTTCTCGTCGATGGCGCCGATGCGGTCGCCGTCGCCGTCGAAGCCGATGCCGATGTCGCAGCCGTGCTCCGCCACCGCCTTCTGCAGGTCGACCAGGTTCTCGGCCACCGTCGGGTCCGGGTGGTGGTTGGGGAAGCTGCCGTCGATCTCGTCATAGAGCAGGATGTGCCGACCCGGCAGCCTGGCGGTCATGCGGCGCAGGATCTCGCCCGCCGCGCCGTTGCCGGAGTCCCAGGCGATGGTGAGGTCACGGCTGCCGGTGTAGTCGCGCACGAGCCGGTCGACATAGGCCTCGCGGATGTCGACCTCCTCGCTGGAGCCCTTGCCCTCGGCCAGGTCGCCGGCGGCGGAAAGCCGGCCGATCTCCTGGATCTGGCTGCCGAAGACCGGGCCCTTGGACGACACCATCTTGATGCCGTTGTATTCCGGCGGGTTGTGCGAGCCGGTGATCTGCACCCCGGCGTCGAGACCGAGATGCTTGTGCGTGAAATAGAGCATCGGGGTCGGGCCGAGGCCGATCTCGGTGACCCGGATGCCGGCGGCCATCAGCCCCTCGGTCATCGCCGCGGCAAGGCCGGGGGAACTGGTCCGCCCGTCATAGCCGACAGCCACCCGGCTGCCGCCGTCGCGCACGATCATGGTGCCGAAGGCGTGTCCAACCGCCCTCGCATCGCTCTCGTTCAGCGTCCTGCCGACGATGCCGCGGATATCGTATTCGCGCAGAATACTCGGGTCGAAATTATAGGCTGCGCACATGGGCCCTCACGCTTCTGCTGCTTGAAGTAGGGTCTGTCGGCGTCCTTGGACCGTGGGCCGGCCGACGGAGTTATAGGTGAGACCGGCCGCGGCCATGTCGTCGGGATCGTAGACGTTGCGAAGATCGACGACCACGGACCCCCGCATCATCTTGGCGATGCGCGACGGCGCGATGGCCCGGAACTGGTTCCATTCTGTCAGCACGACGAGGCAGTCCGCATCCTCCATCGCCGCGTAGGCGTCCTCGCAATAGGCGACGTCGGACAGCAGTCGCCCGGCCTCCGCCATGGCGGCGGGATCGAAGGCCTGCACCCGGGCGCCCCGCTGCTGCAGGCGCGGGATGATGTCGAGGCTGGGCGCCTCGCGCATGTCGTCGGTATTCTGCTTGAAGGCGAGGCCGAGGATGCCGATGGTCAGCCCGTCGACCGATCCGCCGCAGGCCGCGACCACGCGGTCGACCATGGCGACCTTGCGGGCATCGTTGACGGCGACGACCTGCGAGACGATGCGCTGGGGCGAGGCGTATTCGTCAGCCGTGGCGACCAGGGCGCGGGTGTCCTTGGGGAAGCAGGAGCCGCCATAGCCGGGCCCGGGATGCAGGAATTTCGGCCCGATGCGCTTGTCCAGGCCCATCGCCCGGGCGACGTCGTGGATGTCGCCGCCGACCTTCTCGCAGAGATCGGCGATCTCGTTGATGAAGGTGACCTTGACCGCCAGGAAGGCGTTGGCGGCGTATTTCGTCAACTCGGCCGTCTCCAGCCCTGTCACCACGATCGGCGTCTCGATCAGGTAGAGCGGCCGGTAGAGCGTGCGCAGCACCTCCTCGGCCTTCTCGTCCTCAGTGCCGATAACCACGCGGTCGGGCGTCATGAAGTCGGTGATGGCCGAGCCCTCGCGCAGGAACTCCGGGTTCGAGGCGACCGAGATGGCGCGATCGGGCCGCCGTTCGCGCACGATCTCGAGGATCCGCCGCCCGGTGCCGACCGGGACGGTCGACTTGGTGACGATGACGGTGTCGTGGCCGAGCGCGTCGGCCACCTCCTCCACCGCACCGAAGACGTATGAGAGGTCCGCGTGGCCGTCGCCCCGCCGCGACGGCGTACCGACCGCGATGAACACCGCCTCGGCCCCGTCGACAGCGCCGGCGAGCTCGGTGGTGAAGGTCAGACGCCCGGCGGCGCTGTTGCGCACGACCATGGCGTCAAGCCCCGGCTCGTAGATCGGGATCTCGCCCGCCTTCAGCCGTTCGATCTTGCGCGCGTCCTTGTCGACGCAGACGACATCGGTGCCGAACTCGGCGAAACACGCACCCGAAACCAGACCCACATAGCCGGTGCCGATAATCGCGATCTTCATCGCCGCACGCTCCCTGCTTGGCGTATTCCCAACAACCCGCGCCGGCGGTATCCCTCCGCCCGCTCATCTTGGCAATGGTTTATCACAGGTATTGAGCGATCGCCTCGCGAACCTTCGGGGCGAGATCGTCCCGCTCCAGCGCGAAGGCGATGTTGGCGGCCACGAAGCCGGCCTTGTCGCCACAGTCGAAGCGGTCGCCCTCGAAGCGCACCCCGGCGAAGGGCTGGCGGCCGATCAGCTGCGCCATGGCGTCGGTGAGCTGGATCTCGTTGCCCGCGCCCGGGCCCTGCTTCTCGATCGCCGCGAAGATCTCCGGCTGCAGCACGTAGCGGCCGACGATCGACAGGTTGGACGGCGCCTCCTCCGGCTTGGGCTTCTCCACCATGCCCTTCATGGTGGCGACCGTGCCATCGTCATGCTCGACGTCGAGAATGCCGTACTTGGCCGTGTCGGCCGCTGGAACCTCGCGGACCGCGACCAGGTTCCCGCCGCGCTGCTCGTAGGTGGCCAGCATCTGCTTCAGCACGTTGGGGGTATGGCGGAACACCTCGTCGGGCAGCAGCACCGCGCAGGGCTCGTCGCCGATCGCCTCCTTGGCGCACCAGACGGCGTGGCCGAGGCCGAGCGGCACGGGCTGGCGCACGAAGAGGTACTTGCCCACGGGCAGTTCGGCGGCCTGGCTCTGCTTCAACTGCGCTTCCTTGCCACGCTTGCGCAGCGTCTCGTAGAGCTCGAAATGCTGGTCGAAATGGTCCTCCAGCGCCGTCTTGCCGCGCGAGGTGACGAAGACGAAGACCTCGATTCCGGCCTCGATCGCCTCCTCCACGGCGTATTGCAGGACCGGCTTGTCGACGACCGTCAGCATCTCCTTCGGCACCGCCTTGGTGGCGGGCAGCGAACGGGTGCCGAGACCGGCGACGGGGAAGACGGCCTTGCGAACCGGTTTGGACATGCGGGGATACCTTTCGGTGCTGCGGGAAGCGATTTGGCGGGCGGCGGCGAGTCGCGCCCGGCGGCGCGATCCGGCGGGAGTCTTACCCGATCTCTAGCCCTTCCGCCGACCCAATAGCAGGTCGCGCGCTTGATTAAGTTTAGCCGCGAAATAGGCCGAGCCGCCCTGGTCGGGGTGGAACTGGCGCATCAGCCGGCGATGGGCGGACTTGATCTCGCCCTCGCCGGCGCCGGGCTCCAGGCCGAGGATCTGCCAGGCCTCCGCTTCGGTCATGGCCGCCGACGACTGGGCGGCACCGCCGCCGCCCGACGACGATCCCTGCCCGCCAACGCCCGCCGCGTCGGCCCCGAAGCGCCGCTGCACATAGGCGAGCAGGATCTGCGCGGTCTGCGGATCGTCCTCGACCGCCCGGCCCAGGTCCTGCAAGGCTTCCAGGTCCATCTCCGACAGGCGCCGTCCCTCGAACGGCCCGGTCGTGACGGTACCGTCCATCTCGCCGGAATCGTGGTCGAGCGAGACGTCGAGATAGCGCGTGCGCAGCGTCGAGCGCTGGCCCCGCGCCGGGCCGAAGGCGGAGCGCGCATAGTTGCGCAGCGCGCGCAGGCGCATCAGCATCGGCAGCGCGAAGGCGATGGCGGCCAGCGCCATGGGTAGCCGGCCGCTGATCAGCAGCAGGACGGCGATGCCGATCAGCACCAGCGCGCCGACGATGCGGCCGACCCGCATCACCTGCTTCGGCTCCGAATTGGCGAACCAGAAGGCGCCCAGCAGCAGCGCGCCCAGCAACCCGGCGCCGAGCAGGAAGGCCTGGATCATCGCGCCGCCTCCATCGCCCTCACCGGCCGCCGCCCCGCCGGGTCATCTGGTCGGTCAGCAGGCGCGCGGCCTCGATGCGGCCGGCGTCGCGGCTGCCCTCGCCGTAGTGGCCCAGGGCCTTCAGCCCGCCGGCGGCATAGGCGGCCACGGCGCCCAGCAGGTCGCCGAGCCGGTTGGCCGAGGCCGCGTTGAAGGGGAAGTAGGCGCCGCGGGTCAGCCGGGCGATCTCCTTGAACACCCGGGCCACCACCGGATCGCCGCCCTCGTGGAACATGAACATCGGCACGCCGGCAAGGCCCAGCTGGCCGGCCAGATGGCAGACGTCGTCGACAGCCTCCTCGAAGGCGTCGCCGACGAAGACCACCGCCTGCACCGGCTGCTTGGCGTTGGTGTTGAGCGCGTGCTGGATGACCCGTCGGATCTGCGTGTGGCCGCCGCGGCACTGCACCTTGGTCATTCGCTCGGCCAGGGCGCGGGCGTCCGAGACGAAGGGTGTCGCCTTGCACTCGCGAAAGCCGCGGTAGAAGACGAGCTGGACGTCGAGGCCGCCGATCTGCGCCGTCGCCTCGAACATCTCGCCCTGCAGGTGGCAGGCCCGGTCCCAGGTCGGCTCGCGGCTGGCCGTGGCGTCGAGCGCGAAGATGAGCCTCGCCCGCTTGCCGTCGGGCGTGCGCGGCGCCGGCGTGCGCGACAACTGCTCGAGGAAGGCCGCGACATCGCTGTCGGCGCTGCCCCCCGTCGTCGGTGGTGTGGGTTTCCTGTCTCCCATGCAGGAGAATGTAGGGTGATCCCGTCCGGAATTCAGCCGCGCGATTGCGACAGATAGGAGCGGCGGCCGCGATGGACGCCGTCGAGGTCGATGCTGTCGATCAGCGCCCGCACTTCCTGGCGCGCCGCGACATGGCTCAGCGTCATGGTGACGCCGCTCTCCTTCAGGTCCATGAGCGTCAGGCCCTGCAGGTAGAGTTCGCGGAAGATCACCCGCTCGCCGAAGCCGTCGAGCAGGCGGAAGCCGATGCGCCGCGCCAGCTTCTCCAGGATCTGGCCGACATCGCGCTTGTTGCGCGCGTCGAGCTGGCTCAGCCGGTTGCGCATGACGATCCAGTCGATCGAGCCGCGGTCGGCGATCGCCCGGCGCTTGCGCTGTTCCCAGACCATCTCGGCGTAGAAGCTGGGCCGGACGATCTCCAGCGTGTCCGGGTCGACCTGCGCCAGCACGTCGAGGTCGATGAAGCTGTCGTTGAGCGGCGTGATCAGCGTGTCGGCCCGGGCGTGGGCGGCGCGGCTGAGCGCGGTGTCGTTGCCCGGCGTGTCGATGACGATGACGTCGACCCGCTCGCCCAGCCGCGCGATGGTCGCCTCCACGGCCTCGGTCTCGGCGCGTTCGGCGCGCAGCCGGTCGGGCAGGCCGGAGCGCTGGATCGCCTCCACCTCGGCCATCGGCAGGCGCACGCCCAGCCGCTCGGCGGTCTCGCCCCGGCGCCGGAAGAAACCGGTGGTGGTGCCCTGCCTGGCGTCGAGGTCGATGAGGGCGACCGCGTAGCCGTCGCGCATCAGCCCCGTGGCGATGTGCATCGCCGTCGTCGACTTCCCCGTGCCGCCCTTCTCGTTGCCGACCACCACCACATGGGGCGGCGGCAGGCCCGGTTGGTTGGCGGGTTCTGGCAGGGACTGTTCGCTGAAGCTCATGACGGGCGGTTTCGGTGACCGGCGGCGAATCGGGAATGGCGAGGCCCATTTTCGCCCATTCACCGGGCGAGGACGAGAAAATGTGCCTTGGGGGGCGCCGGCGACCGGCGGCCGAAACGGCCTCCCGCCCGCTCCGCCGCTCCGGACCGCCTTGGCGGGAAGGCGAGCGTGCATACGTTATTGGCGTTGTCACGGCGCGAGTCCGTGTATAACAGGCGGGACGATCCACCATGACGATCACGCATGGGACCAGGAAGAATGGATCGCTGTCCACGAAACGATCAACGGGAGGTTCATTGATGACTGTTGCAACCAAGCTGCTGCTGGCCGGTGTGGCCGGCGTCGCGCTTCTCTCCACCCCCGCCCTCGCCCTTGACGAGAGCTGCGACCGGTCCGACTGGCCGTCCAGCTTCACCGTCGGCACGGCGAGCCAGGGCGGCACCTTCTTCATCTACGGCTCCGGCTGGGCCAACCTGGCGGGCGAGGTGCTCGGCCTGAACGGCGGCGGCGAGGTTACCGGCGGTCCGGTGCAGAACCTGGCGCTGGTCGAGACCGGCGAGGTCGAGTTCGGCATGACCACGATGGGCCCGGCGCGCCAGGCGCTGAACGGCGAGAGCCCGCTGGCACCCGGCCTGATGCACGAGAACGTGCGGGCCATGTTCCCGATGTACCAGACGCCGTTCTCGATCATCACGCTGGCCTCCAGCGGCATCGAGAGCGTCTCGGACATCCCCGACGGCGCCACGGTCGGCGTCGGCCCCGCGGGCGGTACCTCGGATGCCTACTTCCCCGACATGCTGGCCGCGCTCGGCGCCAATATCGAACGGCAGAACGGCGGCGCCTCGGACCTGGCGGGCCAGCTGCAGGACGGCCTGATCGACGTCTTCGCCTTCGCCGCCGGCGTGCCGATCTCGGCCTTCAGCCAGCTCGAGGCACAGGTCGACGTCAACATCTTCGGCTTCACGCCGGAGGAGCTGGAAATCCTGACGGCCGAGTTCCCGGTGTCGCCCTTCACCATTCCGGCCGACCTCTACACCAGCGTGGACGAGGACATCCAGGCGGTGTCGATGTGGAACTTCGCCATCACCCACGCCGACATCCCGGAGTGCCTGGTCTACAACATCGTCGACATCGTGATGTCGGACAATGAGCGGATGCTGCAGATCCACGGCGCCGCGCGCGAGACGCTGCCGGAATATTTCGACCGCAACACCTTCCTCCCGTGGCATCCGGGTGCGGTGCGCTGGTTCGAGGAGCACGGCTACGACATCCCGGACGACCTAGAAGGCTGACGCCTTCCGGTGCCGGACTGACGGACCGGAAAGGGTCCTGTTCACCATTGTCGTGGACAGGGCCCTTTCTTCATTGCCTAATCGATGGCGATCCCCTGCCGGCCCTGCGCCGGCGCGGGACCAATCAGACCCTGCCGGCGGCCGGACACGGCGGCGCCGAAGCGGGGCGGCATGAACGGGGAAGACCGAGATGAGCCAGCAGGACACATCCTCGGACGTGATCGAGCAGGTCAAGGCGCACGGCGTGGATGACGAGCCCGCCGCGGCGAACGAGCGGCCGTTGAAGAACTGGGTGGGCTGGGGCGTCTTCATCGCCGCCACGCTCTACTCCCTCTTCCACCTCTACACGCTGAACATCGCGCCGCTGGAGACCTGGACCTTCCGGATCGTGCACGTCGCCGGCGCCCTGGCGATCGGCTACGCGCTGATGTCGGCCTGGTCGCTCGACCGGTCGCGCGACACAAGCGGGGTCACGGCGGCGGAATGGCCGGTGCTGCTGGTGGTGCTGGTGGCGCTCGCCTATTCCGGCTTCTGCATCCTCTATTTCCTCGCCGGCGTCCTGTTCGCCGGAACCGCCAACCCGCCCGCCTGGCTGTTCGGCAGCCTCGACCTCGGCGTCGCCTCGGTCTCGCTGTTCGGCCTGACGCTGCTGATCGCCGTGGTGGTGTCGATCGGCGCCGGCTGGGCCTTCCGCGGCAACCGCTTCTCGGTGCCGTGGTTCGACTGGGTGCTGGTCGCCACCTCGCTGATGGTGGCGGTCTACCTGGTGCCGCAGCTCGAGCGCGTGCGCATGAGTGCCGGGACGCCCTTCACCCAGGAGCAGGATTTCTGGGTGACGCTGGCCGGCGCGATCCTGATCCTGGAACTGACACGGCGGGTGGCCGGACTCTCCCTCGTCGTCATCGCCGCGATCTTCATCGCCTATTCCTTCCTCGGCCCCTGGCTGCCCGGCTTCCTGACCCACCAGGGCTACGCCATCGACCGCTTCTTCACCTATCTCTACACCGACAACGGCATCCTCGGCCCGACCACGGCGGTCTCCTCGACCTACATCATCCTGTTCATCATCTTCGCCGCCTTCCTGCAGGCCTCCAAGGTCGGCGACTATTTCGTCAACTTCGCCTTCGCCGCGGCTGGCCGCGCCCGGGGCGGGCCGGCAAAGGTGGCGGTCTTCTCCTCCGGTCTGATGGGGATGATCAACGGCACCTCGGCCGGCAACGTTGTCGCCACCGGCTCGCTCACCATCCCGCTGATGAAGAAGGTCGGCTACCCCTCCCGCTCGGCCGGGGCGATCGAGGCGGCGGCCTCGACCGGCGGCCAGATCATGCCGCCGATCATGGGCGCCGGCGCCTTCATCATGGCGGAGATCACCGGCATTCCCTACACCGACCTGGTGATCGCCGCGATCATCCCGGCGGTGCTCTACTTCGCCTCGATCTACTTCAACGTCGACCTCGAGGCGGTGCGCATGGGCATGCGCGGCATGCGGCGCGAGGAACTGCCGGTCTTCAAGGAGCTCCTGAAGCAGGTCTACCTGTTCATCCCGATCATCATCCTGATCGGGGCGCTGTTCTCCGGCTATTCGGTGATCCGGGCGGGCACGCTGGCGACCGGCACGGCGGCGGTGGTCAGCTGGCTCACCCCCCACCGCATGGGTCCCTGGCAGATCGTCCGGGCGCTGGAACTGGCGGCGAAGATGTCGATCCAGATCATCGCCGTGTGCGCCTGCGCCGGCATCATCGTCGGCGTCATCTCGCTGACCGGGGTCGGCGCCCGCTTCTCCTCGCTGCTGCTCTCGGTCGCCGACGCGCCGATTTTCCCGCAGGAGATCGGCATGCTGCTGGCGATGATCTTCGCCATGTGCATCGCCATCATCCTGGGCATGGGCATGCCGACGACGGCGGCCTACGCGGTCGCCGCCTCGGTGGTGGCGCCGGGGCTGATCCAGCTCGGCATCCAGCCTCTGATCGCCCACTTCTTCGTCTTCTACTTCGCGGTAATCTCGGCGATCACGCCGCCGGTGGCGCTCGCCTCCTACGCGGCGGCCGGCATCTCCGGCTCGGACCCGATGCGCACCTCGGTCACCTCGTTCAAGTTCGGCCTCGCCGCCTTCATCGTGCCGTTCATGTTCTTCTACAACGAGGGCATGCTGATCTACACCTACATGGATGGCGAGCGGGTGGTGGCGCCATGGGGCGACATCCTGCACGTCTTCATCACCGCCTCGATCGGCATCTACCTGCTGTCGGCCGCCGTGCAGGCCTGGTTCATGGGCCGGCTCAACCCGTTGCTCCGCGGGCTGCTTCTGGTCGGCGCCCTGATGCTGATCTCCGGCGGCTGGATCACCGACCTCATCGGCGTCGGCATCGCCGTGGCGGTCGGCGCCTATCAACGCGTGGTCGTGGAGCGCCGACCGCTGGCAGGACACGTGACCCCCCATGATTGACCTCGCGACCTATCCCTGGCTCGCCGGCGTCGCCGGCTTCGTCGTCGCCTATGTCATCGGCGCCCTGTGGTATTCGCCGCTGCTGTTCGCCCGACAGTGGATGGCCGCGGTCGGGCTGAAGCCGGGCGAGACCTCGATGGCGGCGACGGCGATGGCCGCCTCGCTGGTGATGTGGGCGATCGCCGCCTTCGTCTACGGCCTGCTGGTGCAGTGGATCGGCATCGAGAGCCCCGGCGCGCTGCTGCTCCTGTCCGGGCTGGTCTGGCTCGGCGGGGCCATGCTGCCGCAGGTCATGTCGGTGATGTTCGGCGGCCGCAACCCGAGCCTGATCGTGATCGACGGCGGCTATATCCTGGTCGGCTTCCTCGTCTTCGCCGTCGCGCACATGATCCTCGGCTGAGCCGATGCTGCCGGATCCGGGCGGCGACGGCTACGCGGCGCTGGTGCGGCGCTTTCGCTGGCGGATCCCGGCGCGCTTCAACATCGGCGCGGCGGCGATCGACGCCCATGCCGACGGCAGCGGCCGGCTCGCCCTCACCGATATCGGCGGCGATGGCGGTGTCCGCCGCTACTCCTTCGACGACCTGAAGGCGCTGTCGAACCGGCTGGCGAACGTGCTCGCCCACCATGGCGCGCGGCGCGGCGACCGGGTCGGCATCCTGCTGAGCCAGGGGGTGGCCACCGGCATCGCCCACATCGCCGCCTACAAGGCCGGGCTGATCGCACTCCCGCTGTTCACCCTGTTCGGGCCCGAGGCGTTGGAATACCGCCTCGCCGACTCCGGCGCCCGCTTCCTCGTCACCGACGCGGAGAACGCGGCCAAGCTGGCGGCGATCCGCGACCGGCTGCCCGACCTTGAAACCGTGTTCCTGGCCGACGGGTCGGGCGACGGGTCGGACGACGGCCGGGGCGATGCTGGCGGCCAAGGTACGGGCGGCATCGACCTGTGGGCGGCGCTGGAGCGCGCCCGCGACGCCTTCACGCCAGTCGACACGGGCCCCGACGACCCGGCGCTGATCATCTACACCTCCGGCACCACCGGCCAGCCGAAGGGCGCGCTGCATGCCCATCGGGTGCTGCCGGGCCACCTGCCTGGCGTGGAGCTGCCGCACCGCTTCTTCCATCTCGACCGCGCGCGGCAGGACGAAACGCATTTCTGGACGCCGGCGGACTGGGCCTGGATCGGCGGCCTGCTGGACGTGCTGCTGCCCGCCTGGTTCCACGGCGTGCCGGTGCTGGCCCAGGGCAAGGCGAAATTCGATCCCGAGGCGGCGGCGCGCCTGATCGGCGAGCACCGGGTGCGCCACGCCTTCCTGCCGCCGACCGCGCTGAAGCTGATGCGCCAGGCCGAGATCGCGCCGGTCGCCGGCCTGCGCTCGATCGGCTCCGGCGGCGAGACCCTGGGCGCGGAGCTGCTTGACTGGGGGCGGCGCACCTTCGGGCTGACGGTGAACGAGTTCTACGGCCAGACCGAGTGCAATTTGATCGTCGGCAATTGCGACGACCTGTTTCCGGCCCGCCCCGGTTCCATGGGCCGGCCGATACCCGGCCACGACGTGGCGGTGGTGGATGGCGAGGGTCGCTTCCTGCCGCCGGGCGAGAACGGTCAGATCGCGGTCAGGCGCGGCGACCCGGTGATGTTCCTGGGCTACTGGAACAACGAGGCGGCGACGGCGGCGAAGTTCCTCGGCCCCAGCGACCGCTGGCCCGGCGGCCAGTGGATGGTGACGGGCGATACCGGCCGGGCCGACCAGGATGGCCATCTCTGGTTCGTCGGGCGCGACGACGACGTCATCACCTCGGCCGGCTATCGCATCGGCCCCGGCGAGATCGAGGACTGCCTCCTGCGCCATCCCGCCGTCGCCATGGCCGCGGCGGTTGGCGTGCCCGACCCGGTCCGGACGGAAGTGGTGAAGGCCGTCATCGTGCCCAAGCCGGGTGTGGTCGCCGACGAGCGGCTGGCCGAGGAGATCCGCGCCTTCGTGCGCAGCAGGCTGGCGGCGCACGAATATCCGCGCCTGGTGGAGTTCCGCGACGCCCTGCCGATGACGGCGACCGGCAAGATCATCCGACGGGAACTGCGCGGCGGCGGATAGCGGAATTCGCGAGGCGCTGCACACGCATAGGGTGTAGTTTGCTAACGCTTTGCTGATCTTCGCCAATGCCGCCTTTTCACGCATGATTGTTGCGGGTTTGGGATGAGGAGAGAGGCAATGACCAACAAGCACGATAAGGATCGGCCCACGCTGGCCAACGAGGAGATCACCAGCCGGCGCTCGACGCGGCGCGGCCTGCTGACCGGCGCGCTGGCGGCCGCCGCCGGCGGCGCCACGCTGGTGGTGGCGGGCCAGCAGCCGGCCCATGCCGCCGCCGATGTCGACAGCGGCAACTGGCGCGACCGGGGCGACTGCCCGCGCGGCAATGGCGGCGTCTATACCGGCCGCACCGATTCCGACACCGGCACCATCACCGACCGGGCCGGCTACGGCCGCGGCGCGCCCTATTGCTGAGGCCCGCTACTTTGGCGGCCGATGTAACAATTTCCACATCGGCCGCCAATCCTGCTGAACAAATTGCGAAATCATCGTTGTTTTTTGATTGAGTTGATATCATTAACAAATATTCCAAGTATATCAAACTCCCTAAGACCTTTGTTACTTGAACCTAAATCATTTCTTATCGCCCTAAATACCTTTTCAAATGCGACATGCGCTTTTCTTATAGATGATGGATTATTAGCATCTAGTTGATTTGAAGATCTTGTAAATTCAATCCATGACTTTAATACCTCCGAAGACGCCCAAATAGTTAGTTTCCTCGATGCGGTAATGATAAACATCGACATTTGGTCATTGTTTATTTTTTGTACGCTCGGCTTTCCTTGCTGTAGCAAATTGAACATGAAATCCGATATCTCAATATACAAATCTATTCTTTTGCCACGAACCTCTTTTTCTAAATCATTTCTTCTGTCTGCTGCCCTGGATATTAATACAGAAACAACTGAAAATATTGCTGTTATTGAAGCGACTACGATTGCAGAGAAAAAACCAAATTCTCCAGATTCAATGATCCTCTGAAAAAACTGAAATATCAGAATCACCGCCCAAAAGATCAACCCAAATAGAGCAACCACTATCAACCACCCCAAAATACGCATTCATTGTCTCCCAAACCAAATATCTACACATGCGATCAAGAGTCATTTCCTGGCTCATCCATGAAGTATATATTCACAATTTTACTATTGGCAACGCTCTTCACCCTCAGCACGGGACTGATGAAGCGACGAGAATGAGCGATATCCGCATCGAGGTGTACCGTTGCCAAAGAAGTTGAAGGCAGATGAGCAATTCCCATGAGTTGATTGCTCCATATCGCGAAGGCTTCTAGCATCATGGTTGGCAGTTGATCACATCAACCCCTCTGGCACGACGGAACGGGCGATGATCTGGAACAAGATCCGCGGCGAGTTTATCGACATCATCGAATGGCTGGACGACAGCCAGGACACGATGGTCTACCGCTTCGAGCGGTACGGGAACGAGATCAAGAACGGCGCCAAGCTAACGGTGCGGCCGGGCCAGTCGGCGGTCTTCGTCAACGAGGGCGAGATCGCCGACGTCTTCGCGCCCGGCATGTACGAGCTGAAGACCGAGAACCTGCCGATCCTGTCGACCCTGCAGGGCTGGAAGTACGGCTTCTCGAGCCCGTTCAAGGCCGAGGTCTACTTCGTCACCACCAGGCGGTTCACCGACCTGAAATGGGGCACGAAGAACCCGATCATGCTGCGCGACCCGGAATTCGGGCCGGTGCGGCTGCGCGCCTTCGGCACCTACACCGTGCAGGCCCACGACGCGCCGACGCTGATCCGTGAGATCGTCGGCACCGACGGGCACTTCACCACCGACGAGATCACCAACCAGCTGCGCAACCTGATCGTCAGCCGCTTCGCCACCATCATCGGCGGCAGCCGCATCCCGGTCCTGGATCTGGCCGGCAATTACGACCAGCTGGGCGAGTTCATCCGCGAGCGCATCAAGCCGGAGTTCGAGGCCTACGGGCTCGACATTCCGAAGCTGCTGATCGAGAACATCTCGTTGCCGCCGGCGGTGGAGGAGGCGCTCGACCGCCGCACCTCCATGGGCGTGATCGGCGACCTGTCGAAATACACCCAGTACCAGACCGCCGAGGCGATCACCGCGGCGGCCGAGAACCCGGGCGGCATGGCGGCCGGCGGCATGGGCATGGGCATGGGCTTCGCCATGGCCAACCAGATGGCCGGCGCGCTCAACCAGCCGCAGCCCGCGCCCCAGAACGGCGCTGCCGGAAGCGCCGCGCCGCCGCCCCTGCCCCAGCAGGTCGCCTTCTACGTGGCGGTGAACGGCCAGCAGACCGGCCCGTTCGACCTCAACGGGCTGCGCGGCGAGCTTGCCGCCGGCCGCCTCAACCGCGACAGCCTGGTCTGGACCCAGGGCATGGCGGCCTGGACCGCCGCCGCCCAGGTGGCGCAGTTGCAGAGCCTTTTCGCCAGCGCGGCACCGCCGCCGCTGCCGCCCGGCGCCTGACGCGGCGGCTGGGCCAATCACCGGCCGGACGCCGGACTGACAACGGCCGGGTGGCCCAGTCGTGTGCCGGGCCGCGTGCCGGGGCGCGAAGACCGTCAATATCGGGGGAGTTCAACGGATGGCCAATCGCAGCGCACCGCCGCCGGTTCCCGGCAGCGAGCCGGCACCACCGCCGGTGCCCGAGGAAGGCGGCCAGGGCCCATCGCCCTGGGCCCGCGGCGGCGAGGCGGAGCCGGAGGCCGAAGGCAGCGACCCGAACACCTTCCCGTGCGCCAATTGCGGCGCGCTGCTGAAGTTCCAGCCCGGCACGGACGCCATCGTCTGCGAATATTGCGGCCATTCGAACCCGATCGCCGAGAACGAGCAGACGATCGAGGAACTGCCCTTCGAGGCGGCGCTGGCATCGGGCCACGCGCAGGACGAGATGGTCGACGTGCAGACCGTCAAGTGCCAGTCCTGCGCCGCTGAGTTCACCCTCGACCCCAAGGTGACCTCCGACGAGTGCCCGTTCTGCGGCACCCAGATCGTCATCGAGGCGCAGACCCACCGCCTCCTCAAACCGCGCTCGCTGCTGCCGTTCAGGATCGACGCGCGCGAGGCCCGGAGCGAATTCCGCAAATGGGTGGCGAGCCGCTGGTTCGCGCCCAACCAGCTCAAGCACTACGCCCGCGCCGACGATGCCTTCACCGGCATGTACGTGCCCTACTGGACCTATGACAGCCAGACCGACTCCCGCTACACCGGCATGCGCGGCAAGTACTACTACGTGACCCGCACCGTCACCATCAACGGCAAGACCCAGACGCGCATGGAGCGACGCATCCGCTGGACGCCGGTCTCCGGCCGGGTGAGCCGGTTCTTCGACGACGTGCTGGTGCTGGCCGACGACAAGCTGCCGCGCCGCTACACCGAGAACCTGGAGCCCTGGGACCTGCACGACCTCAAGGCCTATGACGACCGCTATCTCGCCGGTTTCCGGGCGGCCGCCTACGGCATCGACGTGCGCCACGGCTTCGAGTTCGCCAAGGACCGCATGGACCGGGTGATCCGCGGCGACGTGCGCCGCGACATCGGCGGCGACGCCCAGCGCATCACCTCGCTGTCGACCCGCCACTCCGGTGTCACCTACAAGCATATCCTGCTGCCGGTATGGGTTGCCGCCTACCGCTTCCAGGAAAAGACCTACAACATCGTCGTCAACGGCCGCACCGGCGAGGTGCAGGGCGAACGGCCGTGGAGCTGGGTGAAGATCGCGCTCGCCGTGATTGGCATCCTCGCCCTCTTGACCGCCGCGTTCCTGGCCTATGATTACTTCACCGATGCCGGCATGGTGTTCGGCGACGCCGGTCCGCTGGCCGGCGGGGCGGTCGAACTGGCGCTGGCGGAACCGGACGCGCCCGAACCGCCGACGAGCGCGCCACCGACCGGCTGACGGCCGCAGACGGGCCGCAGTCGGGCCGAGGGCCGTCGACATGGGGCCGCGACGATAAGGGGGGACGATGTCCGACCGCGTGATCGACTATTTCTTCACCGTGGCCTCGCCCTGGAGCTATTTCGGGCACCGGCGTCTGCGCGAGATCGCCGACCGGCATCAGGCCGCGATCGCGCTCAAGCCGGTGCGCATCCTGGAGGTGTTCAACGTCTCCGGCGGCCTGCCGCTGGGCAAGCGGGCGCCGCAGCGCCAGGCCTACCGCCTGCAGGAACTCCGCCGCTGGTCGGCCTTCCTCGACGTGCCGGTGAACCAGAGGCCCAAGCACTTCCCGGTCGACGACACCTTCGCCAACAAGATGATCATCGCCGCCGACAGGCAGGGCGCGGACGCCTTCGGCCTCGCCTACGCTCTGATGCAGGGCGTGTGGATCGAGGAGCAGAACGTCGCCGAGCCGGAGACCCTGCGCGAGATCGCGCTGACCTGCGGCCTCGACGCGGAGGCGCTGGTCGGCGCCATCGACGATCCGGACATCGACGCGGCGCTGACGGCGAACACCAACGAGGCGATCGGCCGCCAGGTCTTCGGCATGCCCACATACCTGCTGGGCGAGGAGATGTTCTGGGGTCAGGACCGGCTGGACTTCCTCGACCGGGCCCTCGCCGCGACCGGCTGAGCCCCCCTTGCCGGCATCCCAAAAGCCCACTATTGAGCGCTGAACGGCCGGCCTGCCAATGACCGGTGCCGGCCACTTGTCCGGGAACGAGGGGGAAGCGTGATGCGCGTCGGTGTGCCCAGGGAGATCAAGAACCAGGAATACCGGGTCGGCCTGACGCCGACCTCGGTGCGCGAACTGGTCCATCACGGTCACGAGGTGATCGTCGAGGCCGGCGCGGGCGCGGCGATCGACCTGTCCGACGACCTCTACCGCACTGCCGGCGCGCGCATCGTCGACAGCGCCGAGACGGTGTTCGCCGAAGCGGAAATGATCGTCAAGGTGAAGGAGCCGCAGAAGGCGGAGTGGGAGCGGCTGCGCGAGGGCCAGATCCTGTTCACCTATCTGCACCTCGCCCCCGATCCCGAGCAGGCCGCCGGGCTCGCCGCCTCCGGCGCCATCGCCATCGCCTACGAGACCGTCACCGACCGCTTCGGCCGCCTGCCCCTGCTGGCGCCGATGAGCGAGGTCGCCGGCCGCATGGCGATCCAGGCCGGCGCCCACTGCCTGGAGAAGCCGCAGGGCGGGCGTGGCCTGCTGCTGGGCGGCGTGCCGGGCGTGCCCTCGGCCAAGGTGGTGGTCATCGGCGGTGGCGTGGTGGGCACCAACGCCGCCCGCATGGCGATGGGCCTGGAGGCCCAGGTCAGCATCATCGACCGCAGCGCCGACCGCCTGCGCGAGCTCGACATGGCCTTCGGCAACCGGGTGCAGACGATCTACTCGACCGTCGACGCCATCGAGTCGGAGGTGCTCTCCGCCGACCTGGTGATCGGCGCGGTGCTGGTGCCCGGCGCCTCGGCGCCCAAGCTGGTGACCCGGGAGATGGTCCGGGCCATGCGCCCCGGCACCGTTATGGTGGACGTCGCCATCGACCAGGGCGGCTGCTTCGAGACCTCGCACCCGACCACCCATGCGGAGCCGACCTATGTGGTGGACGACGTCATCCACTACTGCGTCGCCAACATGCCCGGCGGCGTCGCCCGCACCTCCACCTTCGCGCTCAACAACGCCACCCTGCCCTTCGTGCTGGCGCTGGCCGACAAGGGCTACCGTCACGCCCTCTACGAGGACACGCACCTGCGAAACGGCCTCAACGTGCATGCCGGGCGCATCACCCACAAGGAGGTCGCCCAGGCCCTCGGCCGCGATTTCACCCCGGCCGAGGAGGCGCTGCGACTGTAGGCGGTGCTGGCGAGGACGGGCGACCGGAAGTCGCGAGGACGACCGGCCGGTCCCGGGTCCGCGAGGCGGTACTTCGCACCGCATCGCGCCCGGGACGACACAAGTTTTTGAAATATATGAATTTCATCGTCGTCCCGTGCGCGGTGCAGCACGCCAGTGATGCGCCGCAGACCCGGGACCGGCCGCCCGTCTTCTCCAGCCGTCCTCGCCTAGCGCGGCAGGGGGCCGAAGGGGACGGGGCGGGGGTCGTGGTTGATCCAGACATCGCCGCGCAGCACCACGCCGGGCGGCTCCTGCGCGGCGGCCGCCAGGACGGCGCCGGCATCGATGCCGGGGCGGGTGGTGACCGGCACGACGATCTGCTCGACATCGTAGGCGACGATCCAGAATTCCTCGAGGTCGACCGCCCCCTCGGCCAGGTCCGGACCGCCCGCGTCGCCCTGCCCCGGCTCCTCGACCAGCAGTTCCACCCGCTCGATCAGCACGGCGTAGCCGGTGCGGTTGCCGACATCCAGCGTGGCGAGGAAGCCGTTGCCGTCGACCGAGCGGCTGTCGGGCGCGAGCCCGGCCAGCGTGATCAGCGGCGTCTGGCCGCCGACCAGCTCGCACGCGCCGAGGCCCGCCAGCCCGCCGGCCGCCGCCAGCGCCAGAACCGTCCGCCTGAAGAGCTTCATCCCCCGCCTCTCGGTCGCGATTGCCGGCGCTAACCTTAGACGAATATGCGAAAGGATAGGAAGCCCCGCCAGTCGGCACGGTGGTCGCGGCGCATCAAGTGTGGGTGAGGCGGTTGCGGACGCCTTGGTTCCGCCCGCATCCGGTCTACAGCCGGGCGATGCGCTCGGTGATCAGGTCGAGGAAGCCCTGGGCGTCGACCTCGCGCAGCACATGGGCGTTCTTCGGCCGGTCGGTCATGCCCCACCAGTCGACCACGGTCATGCCCATGGTCAGCTCCGATCCGGTCTCCACGGCGACGTGGCAGTCGCGGCCGCCGAACAGCTCCGGCTTCAGCAGCCAGGCGATGACGCAGGGATCGTGCAGCGGGCCGCCAGCCTGGCCGTAGCGCTCCAGATCGAAGCGCTCGTAGAAGTCCAGCATGGCGGCGGCCGCCGTGGCGACGGGCGTGCCGACGGCGCGCAGGCCGTCGATGAAGCCGCGGGTCATCAGCGCCCTGTGGGTAACGTCGAGCGGTGCCATGACGACCGGGATGCCCGATTCCAGCACCGCCGCCGCGGCATGCGGGTCGACATAGATGTTGAACTCCGCCGCCGGCGTGGTGTTGCCGCCCTCGAAGAAGCCGCCGCCCATCAGCACGATCGCCTTCACGCGCTCGGCGATGCGCGGCTCGCGGACCAGCGCCATGGCGATGTTGGTGAGCGGACCGAGCGGGCACAGCGTGATCGTGCCGGGCTCGTGCGCCATGATCGTCTCGACCAGCCAGTCGACCGCGTGGGCGTCCTGCAGCGCCATGGTCGGCTCCGGCAGGTCGGGGCCGTCCAACCCGCTCTCGCCATGCACCCATTCCGCCGTCACCAGGGGCCGCAGCAGCGGCCGCGCGCAACCGGCGAAGACCTTCATGTCCGGCCGCCCCGCCAGCTCGCAGACCTTGCGCGCGTTCCTCTCGGTCAGCGCCAGGGGCACGTTGCCCGCCACGGCGGTGATGCCGAGCACCTCGAGTTCGGGGGAGCCCAGCGCCAGCAGGATGGCGATGGCGTCGTCCTGCCCCGGATCGGTGTCGATGATGATCTTCTGCCTGTCCATGACCGGCGGCACTCCCCTGCAAGCGGCGTGACGCCTGCTAGCACCGCCCCGCCGGAGTCGGCAAGCGCGGCCTGCCCGTCGGCATGACGGGAAATTTTATGTCGCGGCGCCGGCATCGCGTGACGCGAATGTCCGCATCGGCGATTACTGCAATTCTTTCCTTGCCTTTTGCGAAGTCGAAGGAGTTCGTGTTTGAAAGCGGCGTCGAAATACTGATCTATACTGACCGAAACGTCATCATGCCGCCCGAAATATTGCGGCGCAGCATGACACGCGAATCACGGGAGGAGCGACATGTCGGTGTTCGACCAGACGGATTTCGATGCCCACGAGCAGCTGGTCTTCGCCAGCGATGTCGAGACCGGGCTTCGCGCCATCATCGCCATCCACGACACCACGCGGGGGCCGGCGCTTGGCGGCTGCCGCATGTGGGCCTACGGCTCCGAACAGGACGCCATCCGCGACGTCCTGCGCCTGTCGCGCGGCATGACCTACAAGGCGGCGATCTCCGACCTGCCGCTGGGCGGCGGCAAATCGGTCATCATCGGCGACGCGCGGCGCCACAAGACACCGGCCTTGATGCGCGCCATGGGCGAGGCGGTGGAGCGGCTGGCCGGCCGCTACATCGTCGCGGAGGATGTCGGCACCTCGGTCGAGGACATGGCGGAGATCGCCCGCGCGACCAGCCATGTCGTCGGTCTCGACAAGCAGGCGGGCGGCACCGGCGACCCCTCGCCGGCCACCGCCTATGGCGTGTTCCGCGGCCTCGAGGCGGCGATCGCCTTCTCCGACGCGGTCGACACGCTCGACGGCGCCACCGTCGCCGTGCAGGGCCTGGGCAATGTCGGCTACCACCTCTGCCGCTATCTGGCCGAGGCGGGCGCCCGGCTGGTCGTCACCGACATCCACCAGCAGGCGATCGACCGGGTGGTCAAGGAGTTCGGCGCGCGGGTCGTCGCCCCGGACGCCATCTACGACGTCGAGGCGGACGTCTATGCGCCCTGCGCGCTGGGTGCGACCATCAACAACACCACCATCAACCGGCTGAGGGCGAGGATCGTCGCCGGTTCGGCCAACAACCAGCTGGCCACGCCCAGCCATGGCGAGGCGCTGCGCCGGCGCGGCATCCTCTACGCGCCCGACTATGTGATCAATGCCGGCGGCCTGATGAACGTGGCGGCGGAGCGTTTCGGCTACGACGCCGACGCCACCTGGGCGCGCATCGCCGCAATTTACGACACGACCCTGTCGATCCTGGAGCGGGCGCGGCGCGACGGCATCCCCTCCTCGGACGCGGCCGACCGCATCGCCGAGGAGCGCTTCCGCTCCCACCGGCAGGCACTGGCGGCCTGATCTGGGGCGAAACCGGGAGTCAGGCCGAGCGGATGGTCTGAAGGCTCAGGCGCAACGGGCGGGTGGAAAGGGGACGACGATCCCCTCCCCGACCGGGTCGCCGAGCAGATCCTCGATCATGTCCTCGATCTCGGTGGCGCAGAGCCGGCAGCGCGGTTCGACGCCTGCCGCGCAGTAGACCTGGTCGGGCGTGCGCGCGCCCTTCTCGATCAGCGTCGAGATCGTGCGCTCGTTCAAAGCGTTGCAGATACAGATATACATGCGGCCACCACCGTCCCTTCTGGCCGACAATGTGATGCGCCTGCGAATGACTGTCAATTGCGCTTTCGCGATGCGTGCGTTCGCCACGCCGCAACGCCGGACGGTGCCGCTCAGGCTGCGCGCGAACGGGCGATCAGGTTCCGAAGCCAGCCGAATGATGCCTTGGGCGTGCGCTTTTGCGTGGCGTAGTCCACACGAACGATGCCGAAGCGCTTGCCGTAGCCCAGCGCCCATTCGTAGTTGTCCATGAAGGACCAGACGAAGTAGCCGCGGATGTCGACACCGCGGTCGCGCGCCTCGAGCAGGTTGGCGAGATAGTCGTCGAAATAGGCGATGCGGTCCTGGTCGTCGACGCGGCCGTCGGCGCCGGCCCGGTCCGGGAAGGCGCCGCCATTCTCCGTGACGTAGAAGACCTGCGGGCCGTAGCGCTCCACCAGCCGCAGCAGCTGGTCGCGCAGGCCCGTGCCGTCGATCAGCCAGCCCATGTCGGTGGTCGGGCCCGACGGTGTCTCGCCGATGCGGGCGCCGAACGGGCTTTCCGGGTCGGGATAGCAGAACATCCGGCAGTAGTGGTTGAGGCCGAACAGGTCGATCGACTGGGCGATGGTCTCCAGATCGCCCGCCCTGACCCAGGGTGCCAGCATGTCGTCCAGGGGTTCAGGATAGCGGCCGAGCAGGATGGGATCGACCATGGCCAGATTCCAGAACCGGTCGATCGTCGCGGCAGCCTCGCGGTGGGCCTGGTCGTCCTGACCTGGCTCGCAGGGCTGCAGCGAGATGATCTGGCCCGTCCGGGCGTCGGGCGCGGCGGCGCGGATCGCCTGGGCCGAGCGGCCGAAGGAGAGGTTGATATGGTGCAGCGCCGCCAGCGCCGCGTCGCGGTCGGCATGGCCGGGCGCGTGCTCGCCCGTCGCATGGCCCAGCCACATCAGGACGTTTGGCTCGTTGAACGGGAAGAAGTGCTTCACCCGGTCGCCGAGGCGCGAAACGACGGCGTGGGTGTAGTCGGCGAACCAGCCGGCGATGTCCCGGTTGCGCCAGCCGCCGCGATCCTCCAGCACCGCCGGCAGGTCCCAGTGATGCAGGCAGATCCACGGCTCGATCGATTTCTCGAGCAGGCTGTCGACCAGCCGGTCGTAGAAGGCGAGGCCGGCCTCGTTCACCGCTCCGGTGCCGTCGGGCAGGATGCGCGGCCAGGCGGTGGAGAAGCGGTAGGCGCCGACGCCGAGGTCGGCCATCAGGGCGACGTCCTCGGGATAGCGGTGATAGTGGTCGCAGGCGACGTCCCCGGTCTCGCCGTTCACCACCTTGCCAGGGGTGCGCGCGAAGCGGTCCCAGATCGAGGGCGAGCGCCCGTCCTCGGCCGCCGCCCCCTCGATCTGATAGCACGAGGTCGACACTCCCCAGAGGAAGTCCCTTCCGAAACGGCTGGCATCCATGGCGCGGCTTCCGCTGGCTTGGGGCTGGACGTGGCGGCGCACTCTATCGGCCGCTGGAAGGCTGTCAACAGGGGCGCACTTGACCGCCGACACCTGCGATACCAGTCTGATGACCCACTACCCATGCGCGCATAGGATGAATTGGCACATGACCTTTGCCGTCAACCGGTCTAGTTTGTCGCGCGTTCACCCGGGCGTCGCCGCCGGGCGACAGCCGTGAAGAAAGAGGCTCCGGCACCGGCATGCGAGCCCCACAAGACTGAACAAGGAGGATACCAGGAAATGACGAGAAAGCTCTCCCTCTCGCTGACCACCGCCATGGCCGTCTGCCTGGCCGGCTCGGCGGCCTTCGCGCAGGACCTCGTCTTCCCCATCGGCGAGGACGACCGCTTCAACTGGGCCAGCCTCGAGCCGTTCAACGAGATGGATCTGAGCGGCGAGACGGTGACGGTTCTCGGTCCCTGGCTGGGTCCCGACCGCGACCTCGTGAACAGCGTCTTCGCCTATTTCGAGGAAGCCACTGGCGCCAATGTCGACTATGCCGGCTCCGACAGCTTCGAGCAGCAGATCATCATCGACATCCAGGCCGGCAGCCCGCCCAACGTCGCGGTGTTCCCGCAGCCCGGCCTGGCCGCCGACCAGGCGCGCCGCGGCGCCCTGGCGCCGCTCTCCGACGAAACCCGGCAGTGGGTGCTCGACAACTACGCCGCCGGCCAGTCCTGGGTCGATCTCGGCACCTACGAGAACGCCGACGGCGAGGACGAGTATTTCGGCTTCTTCTACAAGGTCGACGTGAAGAGCCTGGTCTGGTTCGTGCCGGAGAATTTCGAGGATGCCGGCTACGAGATCCCGGAGACCATGGAGGATCTGCTGGCGCTGTCCGAGCAGATCGTCGCCGATGGCGGCACGCCCTGGTGCATCGGTCTGGGCTCCGGTGACGCGACCGGCTGGCCGGCGACCGACTGGGTCGAGGACATCATGCTGCGCACCCAGCCGCCGGAGGTCTACGACCAGTGGGTGTCGAACGAGATCCCGTTCAACGATCCCGCCGTGGTGAACGCCATCGAGATCTTCGGCCAGTTCGCCAAGAACCCGGACTGGGTGGCCGGCGGCGTGGCCTCGGTCGGCGCGACGGATTTCCGCGACAGCCCGTCGGGCCTCTTCACCTTCCCGCCCGAGTGCTACATGCACCACCAGGCGAGCTTCATCCCCACCTTCTTCCCCGAGGGCACGGAGCTCGGCGTCGACGCCGACTTCTTCTACTTCCCGCCCTACGAGGCCGAGGATCTCGGCCGGCCGGTGCTGGGCGCGGGCACGCTCTGGGCGATCACCGACGACAGCGAGGCCACGCGGGCGCTGCTGCAGTTCCTGCAGGCACCCATCTCCCACGAGGTCTGGATGGCCCAGTCCGGCTTCCTGACGCCGCATCTGGGCGTCAACCCGGACGCCTATGCCGACGACGCGCTGCGCCAGCAAGGCGAGATCCTGGCGAGCGCCACCACCTTCCGCTTCGACGCCTCGGACCTGATGCCCGGCGCCATCGGCGCCGGCGCCTTCTGGACCGGCATGGTGGACTTCGTCAGCGGCGCCTCCGCCCAGGACGTGGCCGACGACATCCAGGCGGCCTGGGAATCGCTGCGCTGATCCAGCGCGAACGGCGATGACGCTTTTGTTGCGGGCGGGGCTGGTCACGGTCCCGCCCGTTTCTATGTAACTGTGCCGAGACGGCTCCGGATGCGTGTCGAGCGCGAGAGGTGGACAACCGCCGCCAAGCGGGGCATCGTTAGGTAACGAAAGATTCTGAAAAAGAACCTAAGTCGTTACAGGGGAGGTTGGCGCATTGGCATCGCAGCTCATCGGCGCGGTCATTGCGATCGTGCTCGGGATCGGCTTCAGCCTGTTCTACTTCGCCGGCACCAACTGGGCGCTCGACCACTGGCTGGGTGACCGGTCGGACGCCGCCGGCAACCGGGTCTCCCGGGCCCATCGCCGGGAATCGATCCGCCCCTGGCTGTTCATCGCGCCGGCCCTGCTGATCCTCGGCGTCTATCTCGTCTACCCCGTCGTCGAGACCCTGCGCCTCAGCTTCTTCGACGACACCGGCGAGGGCTTCGTCGGTCTCGCCAACTACATCTGGGCCTTCCAGGACGGCGAGTTCCTGCTTGCCATCCGCAACAACCTGATGTGGCTGATCATCGTGCCGTCGGCCAGCACCGGTCTCGGCCTGCTGATCGCCACGCTGGCCGACCGGGTGCCCTGGGGCACCGTCGCCAAGTCGCTGATCTTCATGCCGATGGCGATCTCCTTCGTCGGCGCCAGCGTGATCTGGAAATTCGTCTACGACTATCGCGGACCGGACGCCGAGCAGATCGGCATCCTCAACGCCATCGTCGTCTCGCTGGGCGGCGACCCGGTGCACTGGATCAGCCTGCCCTTCTGGAACAACCTCTTCCTGATGGTCATCCTGATCTGGATCCAGACGCCCTTCGCCATGGTGATCTTCTCCGCCGCGCTGCGCGGCGTGCCCATGGACACCATCGAGGCGGCGCGCATCGACGGCGCGAAGCCGGTGCAGATCTTCTTCAAGGTGGTGCTGCCGCAGATCATGAGCACCGTGGTGGTGGTCTGGACCACCATCACCATCATCGTGCTGAAGATCTTCGACATCGTGCTGGCGATGACCAACGGTCAGTGGAACACCGAGGTGCTGGCCAATCTGATGTATGACTGGATGTTCCGTGGCGGCGGCGATTTCGGCCGCGGCAGCACCATCGCCATCGTCATCATGGTGGCGGTGATCCCGATCATGATCTGGAACATCAGGCGCTTCCAGAAAGAGGAGGGCATGCGATGAAGATCGCCGGGCGCTACGTCACCGGCGGCCAGGTCGCCGGCCAGTTCCTGCTGCTCTTCCTGGTCGTCATCTGGACCCTGCCAACCGTCGGCCTGCTGATCTCCTCGCTGCGCGACAAGGACCAGCTGATCGCCTCGGGCTGGTGGTCCGCCCTGTCCTCCACCGAGATCACCAATCAGGGCCGCACCGGCACCGCCGACGACCAGGTGGAGACGGCGGGCGGCTACGAGATCGCCGGCAACCTGCTGCCCGAGGACAGCCCGGCGGAGATCGGCTTCTGGTCGGACAACATCAACGACATCACCGCCTACGAGGCGGGCCAGTCCGCACCGGTCGACGACACCGGCGCGATGACCGTCAACGCCGACGGCAGCTACAGCTGGGTCTCGCCCGAGCCGTTCACCCTGGAGCGTGGCGAGCGCGTCTTCTACCAGGCCTTCGTGCCGCCGATCTTCACGCTGGACAACTACCGCGAGGTGCTGGCTTCCGAGGGCATCGGCCGGGCCTTCATCAACACCGCGACGGTGGCCATTCCGGCCACCATCATCCCGATCCTGATCGCCGCCTTCTGCGCCTACGCCTTCACCTGGATGAGCTTCCCCGGGCGAAACTGGCTGTTCGCCATCGTCGTCGGCCTGCTCGTGGTGCCGCTGCAGATGTCGCTGATCCCGCTGCTCAGGCTCTACAACGACGTCGGCGCCACCTTCGGGGTGGAGGCGAAGTCCTATCTCGGCATCTGGCTCGCCCATACCGGCTTCGGCCTGCCGCTGGCGATCTACCTGTTGCGCAACTATATCGGCAGCCTGCCGCGCGACCTGATCGAGAGCGCCAAGGTGGACGGGGCGACCCATTTCCACATCTTCACCCGCCTGGTGATGCCGCTCTCGGTGCCGGCGCTCGCCTCCTTCGCCATCTTCCAGTTCCTCTGGGTCTGGAACGACCTGCTCGTCGCGCTGGTCTTCCTGTCCAAGCGCGAGGACCAGATCGTGCTCACCTCGCAGCTGCGCGAGCTGCTGGGCTCGCGCGGCGACAACTGGGAGATCCTGACCAGCGGCGCCTTCATCTCGATGATCGTGCCGCTGCTCGTCTTCTTCGCCCTGCAACGCTACTTCGTGCGCGGGCTGACGGCCGGCTCGGTCAAGGGGTAGGCGGACGCGCGGAAAACGACGGACGACAGCACAGCAGAAGGAAGGGCCCGGCCGGCAGCGGCCAGGGACACCGCCCAAGGGAGACAGTTCACATGGCCACCGTGAAGCTTTCCAACGTCAAGAAGGCCTTCGGCAGCGTCGAGATCATCAAGGGTGTCGACCTCGACATCCACGACAACGAGTTCGTCGTCTTCGTCGGACCCTCGGGCTGCGGCAAGTCGACCCTGCTCAGGCTGATCGCCGGGCTGGAGGACATCTCCTCCGGCGAGCTGACGATCGACGGCAAGCGCATGAACGACACGCCGCCGGCCGAGCGCGGCATCGCCATGGTCTTCCAGTCCTACGCGCTCTACCCGCACATGTCGGTCTACGAGAACATGGCCTTCGGGCTGAAGCTGGCGAAGATCGACCGGAAGGTGATCGACGAGAAGGTGCGCGAGGCGGCGCGCATCCTGCAGCTCGAGCACCTGCTGCAACGCAAGCCCAAGGAGCTGTCGGGCGGCCAGCGTCAACGCGTGGCCATCGGCCGGTCGATCGTGCGCGACCCCAAGGTCTTCCTCTTCGACGAGCCGCTGTCGAACCTGGACGCCGCGCTGCGCGTGCAGATGCGCATCGAGATCGCCAAGCTGCACAGCGACCTCGACGCGACGATGATCTACGTCACCCACGACCAGGTCGAGGCGATGACCCTGGCCGACAAGATCGTCGTCCTGCAGGCCGGCATCGTCGAGCAGGTCGGCTCGCCGCTCGAACTCTACTATCACCCGCAGAACAAGTTCGTTGCCGGCTTCATCGGCAGCCCGAAGATGAACTTCGTGCCGGTCGAGGTGAGCGCGGCCGACGCCGGCGGCGTGACGGTCACCCTGCCGGGCGGCGACAATCTCAAGGTGCCGGTGGAGGCCGCCGGCGTCGAGCCCGGCCAGAAGCTGACGCTGGGCGTGCGGCCGGAGCACATGTCGGAAACCGGCGAGGGCGACGCCGCCATCCCGGTGCAGTGCGTGGTGGTCGAGCGTCTGGGCGGCGACACCTACGGCTATGTGCACACCGAGGGCGTCGAGCTGATGACCGTGCAGACCGACGGCACCAGCCGCATGAAGCCCGGCGACAATCTAAGGGTCGGCATCCGCGGCATCACCTGCCATCTGTTCGGCGCCGACGACCAGGCCCTGCCGCTTCTCGAGCGCAACGACCTCGCCGACATCGGCAAGTCCGGTATCCTCTCCGGCGCCCCCGGCCCCGCCCCCGCGGTCCACTGAGCGGATCATATCCTGACGGGGCCGAGACCGGCTCCGTTGGGCCGTGATCCTGTCCAGGCGCATCGGCCGGGCCTCGACGTCAGGCGAGGACGGGCGGCCGGTCCCGGGTCTGCAGCGCATCACTTGCGTGCCGCACTGCGCACGGGACGTCAGGGTTGGATGGGCCGAAACGGAAACAAGCCGCGTCGTCCCGGCCGGCGCGCCAGCGCAGCGCCGGGACCGGCCGGTCGTCTTCGCCGGTGTCGATGAGGGCGAAGACGGGCGCGGGGTTCCGCATCTCCGGCTACGCCTGCGTGCGGAACGATGAGGAGGTTTTTTTACCTTAATCCAACCCCGTCGTTCCGGCCGACCGCAGGGAGAGCCGGAACCCCGAGCGGCCGGGCTGAGACTGGCGCGAGGACGGGTGCGAGGTTCCGCATCTCCGCTGCGCTGCGTGCGGAACGACGAGGAGGTTTTTCACCTTAATCCAACCCCGTCGTTCCGGCCGACCGCAGGGAGAGCCGGAACCCCGAGCGGCCGGGCTGGGACTTGGGCGAGGACGGGCTAGAGGTTCCGCATCTCCGCTGCGCTGCGTGCGGAACGACGAGGAGGTTTCTCACCTTAATCCAACCCCGTCGTTCCGGCCGACCGCAGGGAGAGCCGGAACCCCGAGCGGCCGGGCTGAGACTCGCGCGAGGACGGGCGCGGGGTTCCGCATCTCCGCTTTGCTCCGTGCGGAACGACGGTGGGTTTTCACATCCTGCTCACCCCTGTCGTTCTGGCGATCCGACTGAGAGGCCGGCCGCCCGTACACCTGACCACCCGGCAACACGATCACCCTCCCACCCCAACCGGCACCCTCCCGACCGCCCGACCGCCCGACCGCCCGACCGCCCGACCGCCCGACTGCCCGGCCGGCCGTCACCGGAAGCTGCGGGCTTCCGGGAAATGGCGGTCGAGGAGACCGTCCTCCGGGTGGCGATCGTTGGCGGGCCGGGTGCGCCGGCCGAGCGCCAGGGCGAGCTGGGGGGTCGCCTCGGCCGGCGGGGCTGGCGGCCGCCCCCCTTCCCGCCGTCCGCCTTCCCGTCTCTCACCGCCGTCACGCATGTCCCTTCCCTGGCGCTGGTCGCGGCCGGGGCGGCGGACCTCGTCGGCGCGGGCCAGGCCGCCGAGGAAGGCGTCGGCGGTCCCCGCCGCGGCCGCTCCGACCAGGGTCTCTGACCCAGCGTGGCGGCCATCGGCCAGCACCGACAGCCGCTCCTCCGCCTCCGAGCGATCGAGCAGGGCCAGCCGGTCGGAGAGGTCGTAGAGCCGCTCGGCCTTGACGTGGATGACGGCCCCCTGGCGTTCCACCCGGCCGGAGACGCCGAGCAGCTTGGCGGTCATCACCTCGCGGCGGAAGGCCTCGAAGACCGGCGGCATCACCACCAGGTTGGCCACCCCGGTCTCGTCCTCCAGGGTGAGGAAGATGATGCCCTTAGCGCTGCCCGGCCGCTGGCGCACCAGGACCAGGCCGGCCACCGCCACCTTGTGGCCGTTGGCGAGCTGGCCGAGACGCCTGGCCGGGACGTAGCCGAGATCCTCCATGCTGGGCCGCAGGAAGGCCATGGGGTGGCGCTTCAGGGTGAGCGCCAGATGGCTGTAGTCGGCGATGACGTGCTGGCCCTGGCCCATGGCCGGCAGGCGGGCCGGCGGCTCCTCCACCTCGCGGTCCAGGCCGGCGAACAGCGGCAGCGGCTCCGGGCCCAGCACCTTCACCGCCCAGGCGGCCTGGCGGCGGTCGAGGCCGACGGAGCGGAAGGCGTCCGCCCGGGCCAGGCGTTCGAGCACCGGCGGACCGAGCCCGGCGCGCCGCCAGACCGCGCGCGGCTCGCCATAGAGCCCGCCCGCCTGGCGCGCCTCGACCAGGCGGCTGGCGGCGTCGCGGGCCAGGCCCTTGACCAGGCGCAGGCCGAGGCGCACCGCGTGGCGGCCGCCGCCCGAGGGCTCCAGGGTGCAGTCCCAGTCGGAGAAGTTGATGTCCGGCGGCCGCACCTCGACCCCGTGATCGCGGGCGTCGCGGACGATCTGCGCCGGCGCGTAGAAGCCCATGGGCTGGCTGTTGAGGAGGGCGGCGACGAAGACGTCGGGATGATGGCGCTTGATCCAGGCCGAGACGTAGACCAGCAGCGCGAAGCTGGCGGCGTGACTCTCCGGGAAGCCGTAGGTGCCGAAGCCCTCGATCTGCTTGAAGCAGCGCTCGGCGAAGGCCCGGTCGTAGCCGCGCCCGACCATGCCCTCGACCATCTTGTCGCGGAACTTGTGGATGTCGCCGTTCTTCTTGAAGGTGGCCATGGCGCGGCGCAGGCGGTCGGCCTCGTCGGGCGTGAAACCGGCGCCGACGATGGCGATCTTCATCGCCTGCTCCTGGAACAGGGGCACGCCCAGCGTCTTCTCCAGCACCCGCCTCAGGTCGTCGGAGGGGTAGCTGACCGGCTCCTCGCCATTGCGGCGCCTGAGATAGGGGTGGACCATGTCGCCCTGGATCGGCCCGGGGCGGACGATCGCCACCTCGATCACCAGGTCGTAGAAGTCGCGCGGCCGGAGCCGGGGCAGCATGGTCATCTGCGCCCGGCTCTCCACCTGGAACACGCCCAGGCTGTCGGCCTCGCACAGCATGTCATAGACCGCCGGGTCCTCGGCCGGCACGCTGGCGAGGTCGAGGGACTTCCCGTAGTGCCGGGCGATCAGGTCGAAGCCGCGATGCACGCAGCTCAGCATGCCGAGCGCCAGCACGTCGACCTTGAGGATGCCCAGCGCGTCGAGGTCGTCCTTGTCCCACTGGATGACCGTGCGGTCCTCCATGGCGGCGTTCTCGATCGGCACCAGCTCCTCCAGCGGCCCGCGCGAGATGACGAAACCGCCGACATGCTGGGAGAGGTGGCGCGGGAAACCCATCAGCTCGTGCGCCAGGTCGAGCGCCTGGCGCAGGCGCGGCTCGGCCGGGTCGAGGCCGGCCTCGCGCACCCGGGCGTCGGTGATGCCCTCCGACCCCCAGCCCCAGAGCGATTTCGCCATCTTCGCCACGACGTCGGCGCTGAGCCCCATGGCCTTGCCGACGTCGCGCAGGGCGCCGCGGCCGCGGTAGCAGATCACCGTGGCGGTCAGCCCGGCCCGGTCGCGGCCGTACTTCTCGTAGATGTACTGGATCACCTCCTCGCGGCGCTCGTGCTCGAAATCGACGTCGATGTCCGGCGGCTCGTCCCTGGCGGCGGAGACGAAGCGCTCGAACAGCAGGTCGGCGCGGGCCGGGTCGACGGCGGTGATGCCGAGCACGTAGCAGACCGCTGAATTGGCCGCCGAGCCGCGGCCCTGGCAGAGGATGTCCTGGGAGCGGGCGAAGCGGACGATGTCCTCCACGGTGAGGAAATAGGGCGCGTAGTCGAGCTGGCCGATCAGCCTGAGCTCGTGGTGCAGCCGCTTCACGACGTCCGGCGGCACCGCCTCGCCATAGCGCTTCGCCGCCCCCGCCCAGGTCAGCCGCTCCAGCGTCTGCTGCGGCGTCTCGCCCGGGGTGACCACCTCCTCGGGATAGTCGTAGCGCAGTTCGTCGAGCGAGAAGCGGCAGCGCTTGAGCACCCGCGCGATGTTGGCGACGGCCTCCGGATGGTCGGCGAAGAGCCGGGCCATCTCCGCCCCCGACTTCAGGTGGCGCTCGGCATTGGCGGCGAGCCGCCAGCCCGCCTCGTCGATGGTGCAGCGGGCGCGCACGCAGGTCAGCACGTCCTGCAGCGGGCGCCGATCGGGGCTGTGATAGTGCACGTCGTTGGTCGCCACCAGGGGCACCCCGGTCGCCCTGGACAGCGCCGCCAGGCGGGCCAGGCGCTGGCGGTCGGCGCCGCGGTAGAGGCACTGGGCGGCGAGGAAGACCGGTCCCGGCAGTGCCTCCTTGTAGGCGGCGAGATCGACGGCGAAGCCGTTGGACGGCGTCGGCGGCGGCAGCACCAGGACGACCTGCCCCTCCCCCGCCGCCGCGACGTCGGCCCGGGTCAGATGGCATTCGCCCTTCGGCGCCCGCCGGCGGCCGAGCGTGATCAGCCGGGTCAGCCGGCCATAGGCGGCCCGGTCGGTGGGGAAGACCAGCAGGCTGGGCCCGTCCTCCGGGTCGATGCGGGCGCCGACGACGAGACGGATGCCGGCCTCTTTCGCCGCCTTGTGGGCGCGCACCACGCCGGCCAGCGAGTTGCGGTCGGTGACCGCGATCGCCCGGTGGCCGAGCGCCGCGGCGGTCAGCGCCAGCTCCTCTGGATGGGAGGCGCCCTCCAGGAAGCTGAAATTGGTCGTCACCTGCAGCTCGGCATAGGCGGTCATCGGACCCTTCCCCTCTTCTCGCTTCCCCATCGCGCCTCTCGCCTCTCGTCTTGGTGGCTCAGGCGAAGAAGCCGGCCAGATACCAGCGCGGCCACGACGGTTGCCCGGGCGCGCCGGCTTCGGGCCCTGCCGCCGCCTCGCCATAGCGGCCGGCGCGGTAGACCCAGAGCCGGCGGCCATCCTCGAGCTCGACCCGGTAATAGTCGCGCGTCACCGCCGCCCCGTCGGCGAGCCCGGCGGGGGACGAGCGACGCCACCATTCCGGCGCGATGCGTTCCGCCCCGTCGGCCCGCGCCACCCGATGGGCCCGGCCGCGCCAGCGGATCAGCACCGGCGGGTCGTCGGGCACCGGGGCGGTCGCCTCGATCGGCTCCGGCGGCGCGACCAGGAGAAGCGGCCGCGCCGCCGCCCCCGTCTCCGGCCCCGGCCAGGCATCCCCCCGCGCGGGCCCCCGCACGCCCGGCCTGTCGATCGGGCCGGCCACGGCCACACCGGGCTCCAGCGCCAGGGCGGCGTTGCCCCGCGCGCCGCCGCCCCACCCGGCACCGCCCCACCCGGCACCACCCGAGGCGGCGGCTGCCGGTCCGAGCGGCGGGGCGAGGCGCACGGCGCGGTCGGGCCAGTGGCTCTGCCGCGGCAGGGCGCGCGTGACGGCGCCCGGGCCGAGCCGGTTCGACAGCCGGTCGACCAGCCCGGCGAGACCCCCGGCGATGTCCCCCCCGCTGGCCGTGCCCGCCGCGTCCAGCCCGGCCTGGCGGGGGGCGAGCGGCTCGGCCCGCTCCACCGTCAGGACCATGAGCTCGATCCCGAAGCCGGCGTCGAGGCCGTCGAGCCGGTCGTCGAAGAGGCGGCGCAGCGCCGCGATGTCGCGGCTCGGCAGGTGGGTGCCGATCACCGCTCCGGTCACCGACCCGTCGACCCGGTGGCAGTCGAGCCGGAAACGCCGTCCGCCCTTGCCGTCCCGTTCGAGGTCCGCGGCGACCCGGGCGAGCAGGCGGTCGAGCGTGGCCAGGACGTCCTCGGTGCGGCCGATAGGCTCGGCGAAGGCCCGGCGGACGCTGTAGGCGGTCGCCGGACGGCGCGGCGAGAGCGGGGCCGAGAGGCGGCCCTGGGCGCGGTCGAGACGGTCCATCAGGCCGGGGAAGCGGCCGGCCAGGCTGGCCCGCGGCACCCGGGCGAGGTCGCCGATGCGGCTCAGGCCCATGGCCCGCAATCCCTCCAGGGTGGCGGCGTCGAGGCGCAGCGCGCCGACCGGCAGCCGGGCCAGGGCGGCGGCCGCGCCACCCGGTGGCACGATGCGGAAGTCACCATGAGAGCCGGAGGTGGATCCGGCGGGCGATCCGGCGGGGGGGCTGGCGGGCGATCTGGCGGGGAGGCTGGCGCCGTCTCGGGCCCGGCCGCCGGTCCGGGAAGGTGGGCCGGAGGCGGCGACGGCCCAGGCCGCCTCGGCGCTGTCGGCGATGGCGAGGCGGGCGGTGAGGCCGAAGCCGGCGAGCCGGCGCCCGGCATCGGCCAGCAGGGCCGCCTCGCCGCCGAAGAGATGGGCCGAGCCGGCGATCTCCAGATAGAGGCCGGCCTCGTGCGGCGGCTGGCCGGCCAGCGCCACGAAGGGGGTGTAGCGCTCGGCCCAGCGGGCGAGACCGTCGAGCGCCGCCAGGTCCTCCTCCGGCCGGGCCGGCACGGTGACCAGCCCCGGCTCCACCGCCCTGGCGTCGGCCAGTGCCATGCCGGGGGCGAGGCCGACCAGGCGGGCCAGCTCGCCGACCGCGTCGAGCACCAGCCGGCCACGCTGGGCGGCGATGGTGGCGAAGGGCACGGCGGCGGCGCCGCGGGCGCGGTGCGGCGCCTCCCGCCGCCAGTGGCGCAGCAGCCGCTCGATCGGCCAGTCGGGCAGCAGGACGGCCAGCACCCGCCGGCCGGTCCCGCCTCCGGTCCCACCGCCAGCTTGCCCCCGGGACCGGGACGTCTCGCCGTTCATGACGCCTTCCGCCAGGCAAGCACGGGGAGACCGGCCACGGCGCCCCCATCCCCCGCCAGGGCGGGTGCCGCCGGGCCGGGGTCGCGGTGGAATGGCGGCCGCAGGCGGCGCGGGTCGGCCAGGCGCCAGCCCCCCGCGGCGTCGACGGCAAGCTCCCAGGCGGCCGGCTGGCCACCCCGGGCGCGCAGCAGTTCGAGCCGCCAGACGGCGTCGCCGACACCCGGCAGATCCTCCCCGGCCGGGCCGGGCCAGGCGGCCGCGTCCGGCATCGGCGTGTCCCCGCCCGCCGCCGGAACCAGGCCGGGCAGCGCCGCCACCCGCCAGCGGGTGATGGCGGCGCCGGGCGGAATGGCCGCGCTTCCCGTCACGTTCCGGGCCACGTTCCGGCTCACGTTGCGGGTCACGCTCCCGGGCGCGGTCCCGGTCGCATCCTCGGTCGCATCCTCGGGCGCATCCTCGGGCGCATCCCCGGCCGCCCCCTCCTGGCCGGTCAGCGTCGGGCGGTGCCGGGACCTGTCGTCGGTGCTCCCATGGTGCGTGAGCCCGGAATGGACGACTCTGTGGTGAACAAGGACGGGCACGCCGCTCTCCTCCGCCGCCAATTGCAGGCGGCGGCCGGCGGTGAGATCGAGATCCGCCGAATCGGCCACCGCCGCGCCCAGGGCGGGCGTGCGGGCCGCCTCCTCCAGCGCCCAGAGCCGGGCCCGGGCCTGCCGGGCGGTGACGAGGATCAGCCGCTCCGGCCCCAGGCCGATGGCGGCGAGGCCGGGCGGGTAGAGGTCGAGACGGGGCGCGATCCACAGCACCGGCCCCCGCCTGGCGGCGGCGCAGCGCGCGGCAAGGCCGGCGAGGAAGCCGAGACTGGCCGCCTGGTCGGGCCCGCCCATCACCTCGTGCAGGGCGCCCTGGCGCAGGCCGCCATCGGGCAGCCAGCCGTCGACCGCGGCGAGGCCGAGGCTGACCGCCGGCCAGCGCCGGGCGCCGCCACGCTCGATCCGGGCGATGCGGGCCTTCAGCACCGCCAGGCGATCGCGGACCGGCCCGGAGCCGGCATCGCCATCACCGTGACGGCCATCGCCGTGACCATCGCCGTTTGGCGTGCGGACCCGTTGGCCGTGATGGCCGGCGCCTGTCTGGTTGCCCGGTGACCTCATGGTGCGTCCCTGCGGTCGCGATTTTTGTTCCTATTTTGTTCTAGTTCCTGTTCCGTTCTCCGTCAAGATGTTGCGTCCCCTCCGGACTGCGATAGGCTGAGCGCGTTGACCGAGTTGGTCGAGACCACCGCCCCAGAAGCCAGAGGCCAGAGGCCAGATGCCACCCGCTCCCCCGCCGACGACGGCAGCCCGCCCGCTTCCCTTCGGGCTGTTCTCCATCCCGCTGGGGCTGGCCGGCCTGGCCGCCGCGGCGTTGCGGGGCGACGCCGTGTGGCGCGGCATCGGGCTGCTGGCGGACGTGCTCTACCCGCTCGCGGCCGTCGCCTTCGCTGCCGTTGCGGCACTGCATCTGAGGCGGCCCGCCGGCATCGCCGACGCCTGGCGCGATCCGGTGCAACGGCCCTTCGCGGCGACGGCGACGATGGGTCTTCTCATCCTCGCCCCCTGGGTGGCGGAGATCTCATTGCCGGCGGGACAGGTGGTCTGGTTCCTGGGCGCGGCGGCCCAGCTCGCCCTGACGCTGGCCTTCCTGATGGGCCTGGCGGCCGCCGCGAAGAAGCCCCGGCCGACCCCCTCCTGGCTGCTGATCCTGGTCGGCGGCATCGTCGCGCCGCAGGGCGCCGTCCTCTTCGGCTGGCCGATCCTCGGCTGGTTCTTCTTCCTGCACACGGTGGCATTGTGGCTGGCGGCCTCGGCCGTGGTGATCATCGACCTCGGAAGGCGCGGGCCGCTGCCGCTCCCCATGGCGCCGACGCTGACCATCCTGGTGGCGCCGCCGGCCCTGGCGACCACGGCCTATATCCTGCTGACGGGCGGCCTCGACCTGGTCTCAGAGGCGCTGTTCGTGGTCGCGGTCCTGATGCTGCTGTTCGTGCTGACCCGGGCGGCGCAGTTCGCGCGCGCGCCCTTCGGACCGCCCTGGTGGGCGACCACCTTCCCGACCGGCGCCCTGGCGGCGGCCGCCAGCCTGCGGGCCCATCTCGCACCCGGCGCCTGGACCGAGGCGGTCGCCACGGTCTGTCTCGCCCTGGCCGCCGCCGCGGTCATCTACTGCACGGCGATGACCGCGGCCTGGCTCGCCGCCGGCCGTTTCCTGCCCGCCGGCAAGCCCTGAGGGGTTCGTCCGCCGGAGCAGGCGTCCGGCTCAGCTCAGCTCAGCTCAGCTCCGGGCCAGTTCCGTCTCCACCATGGTGGCGAACCAGCTTGCCCCGACCGGCAGGATCTCGTCGTTGAAGTCGTAGCGCGGGTTGTGGACCATGCAGGAGGACGGGCCGCCGGCCTGGCCGAGCCAGAGATAGGCGCCGGGCCGTTCCAGCAGCATGAAGGAGAAATCCTCGGCGCCGGTCACCGCCTCGACGTCGCGGTGCACCGCCTGCGGGCCCATCACCCTGGCGGCGGCGGCCGCCGCCTTCTCGGTCTGCGCCTCGTGATTGACCGTGGCCGGATAGCCGCGCTCGTAGTCGAGCCTGGCCTTGGCGCCGTACATGGCCGCCACGCCCTCGGCGATGCGCTGCATGCCGGCCTCGATCATGTCCTGCACCGCCGGGTTGAAGGTGCGCACCGTGCCGCCGAGCCAGCCGTCATTGGCGATGACGTTGTAGGCGCTGCCGACATGGATCTGCGTCACCGTCAGCACCGCCGCCTCCATCGGGTCCTTCGAGCGGCTGATCAGCGGCTGCAGGGCCTGCACGATCTGGGTCAGCACGATGACCGGGTCGATGGCGGTGTGCGGCATGGCGGCGTGGCCGCCGGTCGCCTCGACATGGATCTTGAAGCGGTCGGCGGCGGCCATGATCGGGCCCGCCTTGATGCCGGCCTCGCCCGCCGCCATGGGCGGCCAGTTGTGCAGGCCGTAGACCTCGTCACAGTGGAAGCGGGTGAACAGGCCGTCCTCGACCATGGCGCGGCCGCCGCCCTCGCCCTCCTCCGCCGGCTGGAAGATGAAGTGCACGGTGCCGTCGAAATTGCGCGTCTCGGCCAGGTACTTGGCCGCGCCCAGCAGCATCGTGGTGTGGCCGTCATGGCCGCAGCCATGGAACTTGCCGTCGGTCTTCGACTTGTGGGCGAAGTCGTTCTCCTCCTGCATCGGCAGGGCGTCCATGTCGGCGCGCAGGCCGATCGCCCGGTCCGACTCGCCATTGCCGCGCAGCACGCCGACGACGCCGGTCTTGCCGACGCCGCGATGCACCTCGATGCCCCAGGCGGCCAGCTTCTCGGCCACCAGGTTGGAGGTGCGGAATTCCTCGAAGGCGATCTCCGGGTGCATGTGGATGTCACGGCGCCATTCGGTCATCTCGTCCTTCATGGCGGCGATCGAGTTGATAACTGGCATTGCGGATGCGGCTCCGGTCCTGGGGTTGATGGCTGTTGCGATCGGCGGCGGTCAGAGGGCGGCGAGCGGCTGGACCAGCTCGCCGGCGCCATGGTGACGGGCATGGGCGACGATGCCGTTCTTGACCACCATCAGGTGGTTGTCCTTGTCGGCGACGCGGGTGATGTCGGCCAGCGGGTCGCCGGAGACCACCAGCAGATCGGCGTGGGCGCCCTCGGCGAGGCGGCCGCGGTCGGCCATGCCGAAGAGGTCGGCCGCGTTCTCCGTCGCGGCGATGACGGCGTCGGACGGGGCGATGCCGATCTCGACCATGTCGGCCAGCTCCCGCGTGTTGGCGCCGTGGAAGTTGAAGGGCGTGCCGGCGTCGGTGCCCATCACAAGCTTGCCGCCGGCCTTGTAGAACATGGCGATGGACTGGCGGTGACGCTCGGCCACCCGGCGCGACTTCTCCACCGCGTAGGCGGGGATGCCCTGGTCGGCATGGCGCAGGATGTTGTTCACCGCCGACAGGGTCGGCACCAGGCGGGTGCCGCGCTCCAGCATGGCCTCCAGCCCCTCCTGGGTCAGGAAGATGCCGTGCTCGATGGAATCGACGCCGGCCCGCACGGCGTTCAGGATGCCCTCCCCGCCCTGGGCGTGGCTGGCGGAATGCTTGTGGAAGCGGTGGCCCTCGGCGATGCCGGCGCGCAGCTCGTCCTCGGTGTAGTGCGCGTCCTCGGGGTTGACGCCGGGCGTCATCACGCCGCCCGTCGCCATGATCTTGATCAGGTCGCAGCCGGCATGCACCTGCTCGCGCACCGCCTTGATCACCTCGTCGCAGCCGTCGGCGATGCGGCCGTGCTTGTTGCCGTGACCGCCGGTCATGCAGATCATGCGGCCGGCCGCCAGGATGTTGGGGCCGAGCAGGTCGCCGCGGTTGCAGGCGTCGCGGACCGCGAACTCGATATAGTCCTTGCCGCCGCAGTCGCGCACCGTGGTGATGCCGCCGGCAAGCGAGGTGCGCGCGTTCAGATAGGCCTTGATGGCGATCTGGGCCGGGCTGAGGTTCTGGACGACGGCCGAGGGATTCGCCTCGCCGCCATAGACCAGATGCACATGGGCGTCCATCAGGCCGGGCAGGATGGTGGCGTCCTCCAGCGCTACGGTCTTGCCGGTGAAGCCCTCGAACTCGGCCGCCGGCGCGATGCGGGCGATCCGGCCGCCCTCCACCAGCAGGGCGAGGCCGCCTTCAAGCGTGCCGCCGGGCAGGAAGACACGGGCGCCGCTATAGAGTGTCTGCATGAAACGAACCGTTCGATAGCACCGGAAACAGGGCCGGAAGCTTAGTCCCCGAACTCCGGACCGGCAAGATTGGCGGCGGGCAGGTCGGCCATTCGCTGGTCGATCTCCGCGGCGGTCGGCATGCTCTCCTGCGCGCCCAGCCCGGTGCAGGCGAGCGCCGCGGCGGTGCTGGCCCTGGCCACCGCGGCGGCGAGGCCGAGCCCGGCATCGAGGCCGGCGGCCAGCACGCCGGCGAAGGTATCGCCGGCACCAGTGGTGTCGACCGGGTCGACGCGGAGGCTGGGCTGGGTCAGCACGCTCTCGCCATCGGTCGCCAGCACGCCGTCGGCGCCGAGGGTGACGATGACCAGCGTGCCGCCCTGGCGGGCGAGGTTGCGCGCCGTGGTCCCGATGTCGCCGCTGGCGAGGCCGAGCGCGTCGGCCGCCATCTCCGCCTCCAGCCGGTTGACGAGGAAATAGTCGAGGCCGCGGAAGGCGTGCTCCGGAAGCGGTCCGGCCGGGGCGAGGGAGAGCATCACCCGGGCGCTTTGGGCCCGGGCCCGCTCCACCAGGCGCCAGTTGGCGGCAGGCGGCACCTCCATCTGCAGCACCACCAGGGTCTCGGGACCGAGCGCGGTGTCGGGGATGGTGTTGGAGTCGGCGACGCCGTTGGCGCCGCTGGCGACCGCGATGGCGTTCTCCGCCTCGGCGTCGACGGTGATGCAGGCGAGGCCGGTCGGCCGGTCGACGGTCCGCAGCAGCGTCGTGTCGACGCCCTGCGCGGCGAGGTTGTCGATCACCTCCCGGCCGAAGCCGTCATCGCCGACCGCCCCGGCCATGGCCACCCGGCCGCCGGCCCGGGCCGCCGCGACCGCCTGGTTGGCGCCCTTGCCTCCAGGCTTCCGCTCGTAGGATGGCGCCAGCACCGTCTCCCCCGGCCGCGGGATGCGCGGCACGGCGAGGACCAGATCGATGTTGAGCGAGCCGAAGACGAGGATCATGGATGACCGGCCTTTCCTGGGGACCGGTCGTTGATGCCGTCAATTCAGCGCCATGGCAATGGGCGTGGCCGTCACGCATCGCGGCTTCTTTCGGGTCAACCGCCCGAAGATCCCGGGTCTTCACGTCGCTCTACCCGGGACCTCTCATATCTCACTGATTTTCCTTGTCATTCCCGCGGAAGCGGGAATCCAGGCCGGCGGCGCGAGCGGCGACGCCCTGGATCCCCGATCAAGTCGGGGATGACTTGGGAAGAGTATGAATGCGCTGCAGACCGACCGCGCCGCCCGTTCCGCCTCCTAGTGGCTCATCAGCACCGGCACGGTCATGTGGTGCAGCAGGTTGCGGGTGACGCCGCCGAGCACGAGTTCGCGCATGCGCGGCGTGCCGTAGGCGCCCATCACCAGCATGTCGCAGCCGCGATCGGAGATGTTGTTCAGCAGCACGTCGCCGGTGCTGATGCCCTTGGCGAGCACGTGGTCGGACTCAGCCTTGATGCCGTGGCGCGCCAGGTGGTGGGTGATCTCGGTGCCCGGCGTGTCGCCCATCTCGCTGCCCGGGTTCACCACCAGCACCGTGGTGCGCTCGGACTTCTCCAGGATCGGCAGGGCGTCGGCGACCGCCCGGGCGGCCTCGCGGCTGCCGTTCCAGGCGACCAGCGGGTGGCTGCCCACGGACTTGAAGGCGAAGCTGAACGGCACCAGCAGGACCGGCCGGCCGCTGATCATCACCAGGTCCTCGGCATCGACCATGCCGTCCAGCTGGTCGTCGAGATCGCGCTGGCCGGCCACCACGAGGTCGGCACAGCGCGCCAGCCGGCTGGCGATTTCGGTCGGGTCGCCATCCTCGTGCCGGTAGTCGGAGCGGTCGCGATAGCCGTTGCGGGAGGCGGAGTCCTCGAACGCCGCCTTGGCCTTGTCCTGCATCTCGGCCAGTGCCTGGTCGTGCACCCGGATCGCCTCGGCATTCAGCTGGGTGACGATATAGGCCGGGATGTCGGCGACGGGCGTGACGTTGAGCCCGGTGACGTGGGCGCCATGCGCGTCGGCGAGCGCGAAGGCGTAGTCGAGCCGCTTCGCGCAGGCCTTTCCGGCATCGACGGTGACCATGATGTTCTTGAGCGCCATTGACCTTCCCTCCGGCTGATCCCGCGGCGGCCTTGCCGCGCGTTTCCACTCTTAGCCGATCAGGTGCGGTCGTCCTTGACCTGTATCAAGCGCCCATCTTGGGCACGGCATAGTCCCGCTTCTCCGCCGGCAGCCGCCCCTCCTCCACCGCGTGGCAGGCGACATGGGCGCCTTCCGGCGTCGGCAGGGAGCGCGGCAGTTCCGCCTTGCAGCGGTCGTTGGCGTGCGGGCAGCGCGGATGGAAGGGACAGCCCGAGGGCGGGTTGATGGGGTTGGGGACCTCGCCCGCCACCGGCGCGCGCTCCCGCCCGGTCATGTCGATGTCCGGGATGGTGTCGAGCAGCATGCGCGTATAGGGGTGCCGCGGATAGCGGAACAGCGTGCGCTTCTCCGCCCACTCCACCAGCCGGCCGAGATACATCACGCCCACCCAGTCCGAGACGTGGTAGACGACCGCCAGGTTGTGCGAGATGAACAGATAGGTCAGCGAGAGCTGGCGCTGCAGGTCCTTCATCAGGTTGAGGATCTGCGCCTGCACCGAGACGTCCAGCGCCGAGGTCGGCTCGTCGCACACGAGAAACTCCGCCTCCGAGGCGAGCGCCCGGGCGATGGAGATGCGCTGGCGCTGGCCGCCGGAGAATTCGTGCGGGTACTTCATGCCGTCGCTGGGCGACAGCTTGACCTGCTTCAGGAGCGCGCCGACCCGGGCGTCGACGGCCTTGCCGGAAAGCTTGCCCTCGGCGCGGATCGGCTCGGCGATGATGTCCTTCACCCGCCAGCGCGGGTTGAGGCTGGCATAGGGGTCCTGGAAGATCATCTGGATGCGCGAACGGTAGGGGCGCATCTCCTGGCGACTGTCGAAGCGCGAGATCTCGCGGCCCTCGAAGAAGACCTGGCCCTTGGTCGGCCGGTAGAGCCCGACCACGGTGCGCGCCACGGTCGACTTGCCGCAACCCGACTCGCCCACCAGGCTGAAGGTCTTGCCGCGCGGGATGTCGAAGCTGACGCCGTCGACCGCGCGCAGGACCTGGCGCGGCTCGCGCTCCAGCACCCGGTTCAGCCAGGGCTTGGAGACGTCGAAATAGCGGGCCAGGTCGGTGACCCTGACCAGCGGCATGTCGGCGGCCGCCGACGGCGTGCCGGCGCCGGGTCGGTCGGATCGGGCGCGTTCAGCCATTGACCGCCTCCACCATCTCCTTGTCGTAGAGCCAGCAAGCGGCGCGGGTCGGTCCGGCGTCGAGCAGCACCGGCTGGTCGCGGTAGCAGCGCTCGAAGGCGTGCGGACAGCGCGGGTTGAAGGCGCAGCCCGGCGGGATGCTGTCGAGCCTGGGCATCGAACCGTCGATCTGGTTGAGCTGCTCGACATCGTGGCCCATGGCCGGGATCGCGCCCATCAGGCCGCGCGTGTAGGGGTGCCTCGGATGCTTCACCACCTCGCGCACCGGCCCGATCTCGGCGATGCGGCCGGCATACATCACCGCCACCCGGTTCGCGGTCTCGGCGATCACCCCCATGTCGTGGGTGACCAGCATGACCGCGGTGCCGTGTTCGCGCGTCAGCCGCTTCAGCAGGGCCAGGATCTGCGCCTGGATGGAGACGTCGAGGGCGGTCGTCGGCTCGTCGGCGATGATCAGGCGCGGATTGGCGCACAGGGCCAGCGCGATGACGACGCGCTGGCGCATGCCGCCGGAGAACTGGTGCGGGTAGCTGTCGACCCGGCGTTCAGCCGCCGGGATGCCGACCTCGCGCAGCAGTTCGATCGCCCGCTCCCGCGCCTTGGTCGGCGTGATGTCGACATGCGTCAAGATCGTCTCGACCAGCTGCCGGCCGACGGTGAACAACGGGTTCAGACTGGTCAGCGGGTCCTGGAAGATGGCGCCGATCTTCTTGCCGCGGATGCGCCGCATGCGGGCGTAGCTGAGATTGTCGATGCGCTGGCCCTCGAGGATGATCTCGCCGCCGGCGATCCTGAGCGGCGGGTCGAGAAGGCCGATGATGGCGGCCCCGGTCAGCGACTTGCCGGCGCCCGATTCGCCCACCACGCCGAGGATCTCGCCGTCGGCGACATCGAAGGAGACGCCGTCGATGGCGGTCAGCACCTTCTTGCGGGTCGGGATCTCGATACGCAGGTCGCGCACCTGGAGGAGCGGTTGGGCCATCGCGGTCACCGCAGCTTCGGATTGAGGGCGTCGCGCAGCCAGTCGCCCAGCAGGTTGACCGAGAGCGCGAGCGTGACGAGCGCCAGGGAGGGGAACAGGGTGATCCACCACTCGCCGGAGAACAGGAAGTCCTGGCCGATGCGGATCAGCGTGCCGAGCGAGGGCTGGGTCGGCGGCACGCCGACGCCCAGGAAGCTCAGCGTCGCCTCGGTGATCACCGCCAGGGCCAGGCTGATGGTGGCGATGACCAGCACCGGTCCCAGCGTGTTGGGCAGCACGTGGCGCAGCATGATCAGCATCGGGTGCAGGCCGATCAGGCGGGCGGCCTGGACGTATTCCTTGCTTTTCTCCACCAGCGTGGTGCCGCGCACGGTGCGCGCGAACTGCACCCAGCCGGACAGCCCGATGGCCAGGACCAGCACGTAGATCGCCAGTTCGTCCTGCATCTCGCGTGGCAGCAGCGCCTTGCCGACGCCGAAGATCAGGAGCGCGATCAGGATGGACGGGAAGCTGAGCTGGATATCGGCGATGCGCATGATCACGGCATCGACCCAGCCGCCGAGATAGCCGGCGGTAAGGCCGAGAATGGTGCCCAGCACCATGGCGAAGACGACGCCCGCGAAGCCCACCATCAGCGACACCCGGCTGCCGTAGAGGATGGTCGAGAAGATGTCCCGCCCCTGGTCGTCGGTGCCCATGATGAAGGTGTTGCCGGTGAAGGCGTTGGGCTCCAGCGGCGCGGTGAAGCCGTCCATCAGGTTCAGCGAGCCCGGGTCGAACGGGTTCTGTGGCGCGATCAGCGGCGCGAAGACCGCGCCCAGGATGAAGATCAGCGCCACCGCGCTGGAGATCATCGCGATCGGCGAGCGGCGGAAGGAGTAGGCGACGTCGCTGTCCCAGGCGCGGCGCCAGCGGGAGAGCGCCCTGACCTCGTCGGCGGTGGCGAGATCGGCCTCGATCATCGCCGCGTTGGCGCGCTCGGGCTCGTAGTGCTGCTGCTCGCTCGACATGCCGCCCCCCTCAGCGCACGGCGCCGGGCCGTTCCGCGCGCAGGCGCGGGTCGACCACGTAGTAGAGGACGTCGACGATCAGGTTGATGACCACGAAGAACAGGGAGATCATCACCAGGTAGGCGGCCATGACCGGAATGTCGACGAACTGGATGGCCTGGATGAAGAGCTGGCCGACACCGGGCCAGGAGAACACCGTCTCGGTGATGATGGCGAAGGCGATGATGGCGCCGAGCTGCAGGCCGGTGATGGTGATGACCGGCACCAGCGTGTTCTTCAGGGCGTGGCCGAAATGGATGGCCCGGTTGGTCAACCCGCGGGCCCGGGCGAACTTGATGTAGTCGGTGCGCAGCACCTCCAGCATCTCCGCGCGCACCAGGCGCATGATCAGGGTGAGCTGGAAGAGACCGAGGGTGACCGCCGGCAGGATCAGCGACTGCAGGCCGCTGAGCGTCAGGAGGCCGGTGGTCCAGCCGCCGACATCGACGGTGGCGCCGCGCCCGAAACTGGGCAGCCAGCCCAGTTCCACCGCGAAGACCCAGATCAGCAGGATGCCGATCAGGAAGGTCGGCAGGGAGACGCCGACGAGCGACAGGCCCATGATCGTCTGGGCGCTCCAGCTCTTGTTGCGCAGTGCGGTGTAGACGCCGAGCCCGAGGCCGAAGATCAGCGCGAAGATGGCCGAGACGAAGGCGAGCTCCAGCGTCGCCGGCAGGCGCTCGGCGAACAGGTCCTCCACCGGGCGCGCCTGGCGGTAGGAGATGCCGAACTCCAGCTGCACGGCGTTGCCCACGAAGCGGGCGAACTGGACGGGGAAGGAATCGTTGAGACCCAGGCGCTCGCGCAGCTCCTCGCGCTGTTCCAGCGTAGTCTCCTGCCCGACCATGTTGTTGATCGGGTCGCCGACGTAGCGGAACAGGCTGAAGGCCACGAAGGCCACGACCAGCATGACGATGATGGACTGAAGCAGGCGTCGGATGATGAAGGCAGCCATGGCGGCCGGAATCGCCTTTCCGGGTGGTCCAGATCGCCCCGGATGATGGGGGAATCCGGCTTGGGCGTAAAGCGGTGCCGGACGGCGGGCGTTGTCGCGCCGCGCCGTCCGGCTTCCGCTCCGTCAGTGCCTACTCGGCGAAGGTGACGTACTTGAACAGAGGCTCGTTGTTGCCGCGCACGTCGATCTCGACGTTATCGGCCGCGCCCCAGCTCAGCGGCTCGTGGTGCAGCGGCAGGTAGACGATGTCGCCGTTCACGATCTCCCAGGCCTGCTGGATGATCTGGTCGCGCGCGTCGAAGTTCACCTCGACCTGCATGTCGGCGATCAGTTGGTCGACCTCCGGGTTGGAGTAGCCGGTGAAGTTCCAGGTTCCCAGATCGCCCTCGCGGGTGGCGAACAGGAAGCGGAAGACGTACTCGCTGTCGAAGGTCGGCACGCCCCAGCCGAGCATGTAGAAGTCCTGGATGCCCTGCTGCAACTCGGCGAAGTGCACGCTGTTGGGCTGCGCCACCAGGTTCACCGTGATGCCGATCTGGGCCAGCATGCCGACCACCGCCTGGCAGATCGCCTCGTCATTGGTGTAGCGGTCGTTCGGGCAGTTCAGCGTGGTCTCGAAGCCGTCCGCGTAGCCGGCGTCGGCCATCAGCGCGCGGGCCTGCTCCAGATCGAAGGCCAGACGCTCGTCCAGCTCCTCGCTGTAGCCATTGACGCCGGGCGAGGTGACCATGCCAGCCGGCAGCGACTGGCCGCGCATCACCACGTCGCGGATCGCGTCGGCATTGATGGCGCGGTACATCGCCTCGCGCACCCGATGGTCGGCGAAGGGGTTGGCACCGTCGACATTGTCGCTGTCCAGATCCTCCTCCGACTGGTTCAGGCCGAGGAAGATGGCCCGCACCTCGAGGCCCGGCAGCACGCGCACGCCGTCGGTCTGGTCGACGCGCTGCTGGTCCTGCAGCGGCAGGTTGAGGATGAAGTCGACCTCGCCCGAGAGCAGCGCCGCCACGCGGGTCGCCGGCGAGGCGATCGGTGTGTAGATGATCTCCTCGATCTCGTTGGGGAACATCTCCGCGCCCCAGTAGCCGTCATTGCGGGCCGCGACCGTGCGCACGTCCTGCTCGCGGCTGACCAGCGAATAGGGGCCGGTGCCGTTGGCGTTGCGGACGGCGTAGGTTTCCTCGCCCTCGGCGTAGTTCTGCGGCTGCTCCACGCCATGCTCGGCGGCCCAGCCGGAATCCATCATGAAGATCGAGGTCAGCCACTGCGGCAGGATCGGGTCCGGCCCGTCGGTGTGCAGGCGCACGGTGTACTGGTCGACCGCCTCCACCTCGGTGATGGTGGACAGGTAGGCGCGGAAGTCGGAGGTGTCGGACCGGGCGCGGTTGATCGAGAACACCACGTCCTCGCTGTCGAAGGCAGCACCGTCATGGAAGGTCACGCCCTCGCGCAGCACGAACTCCCAGGTGTCCTCGTCGATGGCCTCGAAGGAGGTGGCCAGCGCCGGCACCAGATTCATCTCCAGGTCGCGCTCCAGCAGCGGGTCGTAGAACATGCGGTTGACCGTGGTGGTCGGCCCGTGGTTCTGCGCGTGCGGGTCCAGCGTCAGGCCGTCACCAGCCGAGGACCAGCGCAGCGTCTGCGCTTGCGCCGCGGTGGCGGTGAGTGCGGCAGCGCACACCGTGGCGAAAAGTACCGATCGCTTCGTCATCATCTCCCTTTCCGTTCCGGCGCTCTGCGCCCACGCGCCTGCCGGAACCGTTGCCGTTCATCCTGTTCATCCGCCCGGCGATCGCGTGAATGGCGTCGCGGACTGGTTTTTTGGCGCAGCTGTATTGCGCCGGTGGATTGTCATGATGGAAGCCGAACAAAGGATCAAGCACAATTCTTCGCGGGTGCGAAGCTTGCGCCCGGCCCGGCGTGGCGTTGCCGGAAATGACCCGATCGCCGCTTCGCACGCAACGAAGGGGGGACTGCGCGCCGCCGACGGGCCGGCCGCCCCTGTCGACGTCATACCGGGACCTCGAACGTGAAAGGGGCGGCACCGGGATGCCGCCCCCCTCTCGACCGTGCCCGGCCGTCAGATCGTCGAGCCGCTCAGCGGTTGACGGTGACGTGCCGCCAGTTGAACACGTTGTCGGCGCGCTGGACGAGGTCGACCTCGTCGCTGACGCCCCAGGACAGCGCCTGCTGATGCAGCGGCAGGTAGCCGACATCGTCGTGCAGGATCTGCCAGGCCTCCTCGATCAGCGCGTTGCGCGCCTCCTGGTCGGTCTCCACCAGGATCTGGCCGGTCAGCTCGTCGATGCGCTCGTTGGAATAGCCGCCGAGATTGAAGCCGCCCAGATTGTTATCCGGGTCGCGGCTGTGCACGAGGTTGGCCAGCGCGTTGTAGCTGTCGAAGCTGCCCGGCGTCCAGCCGAGCAGGTAGAACGAGGTGTCGTAGCCGCCCTGGGGCAGGACGCGGCCGAAATAGACGCTGCGCGGCTCGGCCAGCAGGTTCACCGTGACGCCGACCCGGGCCAGCATTCCGACCACCGCCTGGCAGATCGCCTCGTCATTGACGTAGCGGTCGTTCGGGCAGTTCATCTGCACCTCGAAGCCGTCCGGATAGCCGGCCTCCGCCAGCAGGCCGCGCGCCGCCTCGGGATCGTAGGGCAGACGCTCGAGATCCTCGGGGAAGCCGATGATGCCGGGCGCCACCAGCGTCGAGGCCGGCGTCGAGGCGCCGCGCATCACCACCTGCTGGATGGCGTTGATGTCGACCGCCTGATAGAAGGCCTGCCGGACCAGACGGTCCTGGAACGGATTGGTGCCCTCCACCGACGAATAGAGCAGCTCGTCGCGGGCCTGGTCGAAGCCGAGGAAGATGGTGCGCAGTTCGGGGCCGGCCAGCACGCTGGTGCCCTCGTTGCTCTCGACCCGCTGCTGGTCCTGCAGCGGCACCGGATAGACCATGTCCATCTCGCCGGAAAGCAGTGCGGCCACGCGGGTGGCGTCGGCCGGGATCGGCGTGAAGTGGACCTCGGTCAGGTTGTGCGTCGCCTCGTCCCACCAGTCCGGATTGGGTACCAGCACCGACTCGGTGTCGGTGCTGTACTCCTGCATGATGAACGGGCCGGTGCCGTTGGCGTTGCGGTTGGCGTAGAAGTCGCGCTCCTGCGCCTCGGCGACGTTGGTGACGACGTCCGCGCCGTTCTCCTCGGCCCACTCCCGGTCCATGATGTACCAGGTGTCGAACTCGGCCGTCAGGATCGGGTTGGGCGTCTCGGTGATGAAGTCGACCGTGTAGTCGTCGACCGCGACGACCTCGGTCACGCCCGGCAGCTTGCCGCCCACGTCGGAGCCCTGGGAGCGGGCGCGCTGGAAGGAGAAGACCACATCGTCGGCGGTGAAAGGATTGCCGTTGTGGAAGGTCACGCCCTCGCGCAGGTAGAAGCGCCAGCGCGTCGGCTCCATGATCTCCCAGCTCTCCGCCAAAGCGGGCTCGATGGCGAGGTCGGGACCGCGCCGGGTCAGCCCCTCGTAGATGTTGCCGTGGAAGCTGAGCTGGAAGGATTCGTTGAGCGAATGCGGGTCCAGCGAGTTGAGCGGCCCCTGGAACGCGAAGCGCAGCGTCTCGGCCTGCGACGGCGCGGCGGCCATGAAGACGGTGGCGATTCCGGTAAGAAGCGCGGTCCTGATGCGCATTGCTGTTTGCCCCCTTGTTCTCAATTGACTGAAGACGGCCCGGTGCACCGCTCCGGTGGCTTGCCAGTGGCTTGCCGACGGCTTCCGGACGCGAGGAACCGCGACCGCCGCTCGCCTTGCCGTGAGCCGTTCGCCCGACATTCCTTATGCCCGGAGCAAAGCCTGCGAGGCCATATGTGTCAATGGAATTCGCCGGACCGTCATCGTCTTGCCGAAACCCGGTTCGAAGCTTGATGCGGCGCATCCCTGTACTATCGGTCCAGCCAACGACCGCACTATCGGCCCAGGCGGCATTCGCGCGGGCGCGGCCGGACGGGGGTGAATATTTCGCCCCCGCCGCGTGTCACTTCCCCGATGTTGCCTGCAATGTTGGCCGCAATCCTGGCTGCGATGTTAGCTGCGGGCGTGGCCGGGGATGCGCAAGCGCCGGAGCGGGACGCCGCCTATTGACATCGATCAATGGCGGTGGCGGCCAGGCGTCCTAGATTGGGTGGACGGGGGCGGTCCCGCGCCCGCGATGCCGCGCCCCCTGCGACGCTTTCTCCCGATTCTGGGGGTGTCAGGCGAAGACGTATCGGTGCATAAGGACGCCCTATGGTAAAGAAGAACGCGGCGGGCACGCCGGTGATCACGGAATTCGGGCAGCATGGCCGTGGGGTGCGGTCCGCCGCCGACGGGATGGGACGAGCGATGGACTACGATAAGCTGTTCGGCGACGCCATTGAGCGGCTGCAGGACGAGGGCCGCTACCGGCTGTTCGCCGAGCTGGAGCGTCGCGTCGGCCGCTTCCCGGAAGCCCACCACCACGGCCATGGCAGCGTCAACGTGCGCGGCGACGAGCGTTTCTGCCCCGGCGGCGCGGAGCCGTCGGACATCACCATCTGGTGCTCGAACGACTATCTCGGCATGGGTCACCATCCGATGGTGATCGACGGCATGAAGCGGGCGATCGACCGCTGCGGCGCCGGCGCCGGCGGCACCCGCAACATCTCCGGCACCCACATCTATCACCGCATCCTCGAGGAGGAGCTGGCCGACCTGCATGGCAAGGAGGCGGCCCTGCTCTTCACCTCCGGCTACATTTCCAACGAGGCGACGCTGTCGACGCTGGGCAAGCTGATCCCGGGCTGCGTCATCCTGTCGGACGAGCTGAACCACGCCTCGATGATCGCCGGCATCCGCAATTCGGGCTGCGAGAAGCACATCTTCCGACACAACGACGTGCGCCATCTCGAGAGCCTGCTGGCCCGCCTGCCCAAGGACCAGCCGAAGCTGGTGGCCTTCGAGAGCGTCTACTCCATGGACGGCGACATCGCGCCGATCGCCGAGATCTGCGACGTGGCCGAGAAGTACGGCGCCATGACCTATCTCGACGAGGTGCACGCGGTCGGCATGTATGGCAGGCGCGGCGGCGGCGTGGCGGAGCGGGACGGCGTGGCCGACCGGCTGACCGTGATCGAGGGCACGCTGGGCAAGGCCTTCGGCGTCATGGGCGGCTACATCGCCGCCTCGCGCAACCTGGTGGACGTGGTGCGCTCCTACGCCCCCGGCTTCATCTTCACCACCGCCCTGCCGCCGGCGATCTGCGGCGCGGCCATCGCCTCGATCGCCTATCTGAAGGGTCATGACGAGCTGCGCCAACGCCACCAGGAACGCGCCGCGACGCTGAAGCGCAAGCTGCGCGAGGCCGGCCTCCCGGCGATGCCGTCGGTCAGCCACATCGTGCCGGTCGCGGTGGGCGACCCGCGGCTGTGCAAGCAGGCGAGCGACCTGCTGCTGGAGCGCCACCGCATCTACGTCCAGCCGATCAACTATCCCACGGTGCCGCGCGGTACCGAGCGGCTGCGCATCACGCCCACGCCGCTGCACGACGATGCCCAGATGGATCGCCTGGTCACCGCCCTGGTGGATGTCTGGGACAATCTCGACATCCGGCAGGCCGCCTGAACGGCACCCAGCCGGACGCCTCGCGGGTTCCTTCCCGCCGCCGTGGCGACGTTTACCGGCGTGGCGGAGCATGCTAGATGCCGCTTGAGCGGCCGCGACGCGGCCGACAGTCCGCAAGGAGCACAGATCATGGAATGGATCGTAATACTCGGCATCGTCGCGTTCTTTCTTTGGCAGGTCTACGAATAGTCGGCCGGCCTGCACAAGAACTGTGCAACCGGTATGACCACTACCGAAAAAGACACGCAATTGAGCCGTTTAGGTCTTGTCCTCCACCCTGAGTCTCCATAGGGTGCCATCTGTCCTGCCGAGCGACACGCGGCAGACGGCCACGCAAATGCCCGGCAGGGCACAAGAAAACAATCCTACGTGGTCGTGAACTGGGGAGGTATCGAGTAATGAAGTTCCGTCATCTCTTGGCGTCGACGATCATGGCCGCCGGACTGGCGACGACCGGCACGGCCGGCGTCCAGGCGCAGTCCATCGAAATGGCCATGGCGTCCACCTATCCGGGCTCGCTCACGCAGCTCGGCACGCTGGGCATCCGCATCGCCGACCAGGTCGGCCTGGTTTCCGGCGGCGATATCGAGCTCACCTTCTACGAGCCGGGCGAGCTGATGCCCGCCCTTGAGGTCTTCGACGCGGTGTCGACCGGCGCCGTCGACGCGGGCTGGTCCACGCCCGGCTACTGGATCGGCATCGAGCCGGCCCTGGCCCTGTTCGGCGCGGTGCCCTTCGGGCCCGAGTCCGGCGAATACCTCGCCTGGTACTATTTCGGCGGCGGCCAGGAGATGTTCGAGGAGATCTACCACCGCTACAACATCCACTCGGTGATCTGCGGCATCATCGCGCCGGAGGCCTCGGGCTGGTTCCGCGAGCCGATCGAGTCCGTGGAGGACCTGAACGGCCTGGTGATGCGCTTCTTCGGCCTCGGCGCCCGCGTCATGGAACGCATGGGCGTGTCGACCCAGCTGCTGGCCGGCGGCGACATCTTCCCGGCGCTCGAGCTCGGCACCATCGACGCGACCGAGTTCTCGATGCCCGCCATCGACCTGAACCTCGGCTTCTACCAGGTGGCCAGCCACTACTACTTCCCGGGCTGGCACCAGCAGTCGACGCTGTTCGACCTGATGATCAATCTCGACCTCTGGAACTCGATGAACGAGACCCAGCAGGCGCAGATCGAGAGCGTGTGCGGCGATTCGATCCGCTACGGCCTGGCCGAGGGCGAGGCGATCCAGTTCGCCGCGCTGCAGACCCTGCAGGAGGAGCACGGCGTCACCATCCACGAGTGGCCGCCGGAGATCCTCGACGCCCTCGAGGCCGCCTGGCAGGAGGAAGTCGCCGCCCTCTCGGAATCCGACGAGGATTTCGCGATGGTCTGGGAGAGCCTGGCGGCGTTCCGCGAGAACTACGCCATCTGGCGTGATATCGGCTATCTCGACTAGACGAACCGCCAACGGTTCGCATCGCTAGGCAAGCGGCCGGACGTCGCCGATACGGTGGCTCCGGCCGTTCGCCGCTTTACCCGTCGCGCCGCCAGCACGGCCGGCGCACGGCCTCGGCGCGGGGGTCCGTTCCATCATGCAAGGATTGTTGAAGTTCAGCGACATCCTGGCGGCGATCGTCGTCCGGATCGGCAAGATCGCTGCCTGGCTGGCCCTCTTGCTGATCATCGTCATCCTCTATGACGTGATCACGCGGTCCATCAAGTCGAGCTCCTGGATCGCCGACGTGCCCTGGCTGCTCGACTTCTTCAATACCGTCGACCCCTATATCAGCTCGACCAAGCTGCAGGAGCTCGAGTGGCACATCCACGGCGTGCTGCTGCTGCTCTGCTTCGGCTACGCCTACGTCAAGGATGCCCATGTGCGCATCGAGCTGCTGCGCGACCGCTTCTCCATGAAGCTGCGCGCCTGGGTCGAGATCATCGGCATCATCGTCGGGCTGTTCTTCTACTGCTACGTGGTGATCTATTACGGCTTCGAGTTCGCCGAGCGGTCATTCGTGCGCGACGAGGGTTCCTCGGCGATGACCGGCCTGTCCGACCGCTGGATCATCAAGTCCTTCCTGCCGATCGGCTTCACCGTGCTGGCGCTGGCCGGCCTGTCGGTCATGATCAAGTGCCTGGTCTACCTTTTCGGCCCGCCGCATCTGCGCGACGAGGCCGGCGACTATTTCCGTCACAAGGGCCTGCTCGAGGACGAGGCCGAAACGATCGACGAGGCGGTCATCGACGTCACCAGCGGCGCCTCCGGGCACAGCCGCTAGGCGCGACCCAGCAAGGAACCCATCATGGAGCTGTTCATCGAACTCCTTCCGGTGCTGATGTTCGTCGCGCTGGCGCTGCTGCTGTTCACCGGCTTTCCGGTGGCGGCGGTGCTGGGCGGCATCGGCATCGGCTTCGCCTTCTTCGCGCTGGGCATCGGCGAATTCCGCGAGGCCTGGATCGGCCTGATCGTGCAGCGCGTCTATGGCGGCATCGTCGAGAACCTGGTCCTCGTCGCCATCCCGATGTTCATCTACATGGGGACGATGCTGGAGAAATCCGGCGTCGCCAACGACCTGCTGCACGCGCTGCAGGTGCTGCTGCGCCGGGTGCCGGGCGGCCTCGCCCTCTCGGTCACCTTGATGGGCACGATCATGGCGGCGACAACCGGCATCATCGGCGCCTCGGTGGTGATGATGACGCTGCTCGCCCTGCCGGTGATGCTGGACCGCGGCTACAACGTGCCGCTGGCCACCGGCACCATCGCCGCCTCGGGCACGCTGGGCATCCTGATCCCGCCATCGATCATGCTGGTGATCATGGGCGATCTATTGTCGATCTCGGTCGGCACGCTGTTCCTCGCCGCCATCTTCCCGGGCCTGATCCTGGCCTGCCTCTACTTCATCTACATCTACATCACCTGCCATATCCGCCCCTCCCTGGCGCCGCCGCTGCCCGGCGACGAGGGGCCTTCGACCCGGGGCGAGCTCTGGGCGATGATCTTCAAGAGCTTCATCCCGCCGGTGCTGCTGATCGTCCTGGTGCTGGGCTCGATCTTCGCCGGCTTCGCCACGCCGACCGAGGCCTCGGGCGTCGGCGCGGCCGGCGCGACGCTGCTGGCGATCTTCAACCGGCGGCTCAGTTTCAGCGTGCTGAAGGACGTGCTGGAGCGCTCGGCGCTGACCGGCGCCATGCTGTTCTTCATCTTCGTCGGCGCCACCGCCTTCGCCTATGTCTTCCGGCGGCTGGGCGGCGACGAACTGGTGGTCGCGTTCGTCCAGGCCTTCGGTCTCGGCGACTGGGGCATCCTGTTCATCCTGCTTTCGGTGGTCTTCTTCCTCGGCTTCTTCTTCGACTGGATCGAGATCACGCTGATCGTGCTGCCGGTGTTCTCGCCGATCGTCGCCCTTCTCGATTTCGGCGCGCATGTGGAGGCGGCCTGGGTGGTGCCGTGGTTCGCCATCCTGGTGGCGGTGAACCTGCAGACGAGCTTCCTGACACCACCCTTCGGATTCGCGCTCTTCTACATGAAGGGCGTGGCGCCACCATCGGTCAGAATCCAGGCGATCTATCGCGGCATCGTGCCCTTCGTGCTGCTGCAGCTGATCGGCCTGCTGCTGGTGCTGGGCTTCCCGGAGATCGCCTTGTACCTGCCCTCCCTGATCGAATAGACAATCGACGAGACATTCGAATAGACATTCGAACACATAAAGGGGGCGGGCCGGCCGGTCGCCGGACCGGTCGCCGCCCCTGCCCCGTGACGTCGAGGACTGCCGTGACCCGTGTCGGCGCCGCCGCGCTTCTAGCTCTGACCGCCACCCTGACCGCCGACCTGGCCGCCACCCTGCCCGCCGCGGCCCAAACGGCCCCCGCACAGGCGATGCCTGCCCAATCCGACGAGGAGCTGTTCGCGGAAGGCCGCGGCGTGTTCCAGCGCTGCCAGGCCTGCCATGTGGTCAATGCCGAGCAGAACCGTGTCGGGCCGCATCTCGTCGGCCTGTTCGGCCGCGTCTCCGGCACGGTCGAGGGCTTTCGCTATTCCGACGTCATGATCGAGGCGGAAATCGTCTGGGACGAGGAGACGCTGGCGGCCTACCTCGCCAATCCGCGCGAGTACCTGCCGGGCAACCGCATGGCCTTCCCCGGCCTCGCCGACGAGGACGCGCTCGCCGCCCTGCTCGTCTATCTGCGCGAGGCGACGGTCGTCCCGGTGGAGTAGAAGCGCCCGCCGCTACACCAGCATCGCCGTCGTCAGCGCGCTCAGCCGCGCCGGCAGGTCGACAGCCATTTCCGAGAGAATCTCGATCTCGCGGTCCTCGAGGACCGCCTCGCGGTCGCGCCCGGCGGCCAGCTCCGCCAGTGCTGTGTCGCGGGCGTCGATCAGGCGGTGGATGTCACCGGAGAAGGCGGCGACCACGGCGCCGACCCAGCGATTGGCCGGCCAGCTCGGCTGCGCGTGCTCGATGGCGAAGCGGTCGACCAGCGGGTGCAGCCGCTCCGCCGGCAGCCAGCTCTCGCCGGTGACCCAGAGATTGGTGGTGAAGAGGCGGGTGACGTTGCCGAAGGCATCGATCGAGATGGCGACCAGGTGATGGCAGGCCTCCCCCGCCCCGCCGTCGGGACCGTCGCCGCGCATGAACAGGTGGAAGTGCCCGACCTCGCTGTCCGGCCGCAGCCCCAGGGGATGGCGGTGGAAATAGTACTGGCCGCGGGTCTGGTCGTCGTAGACGTCACCCGGCGGATAGTGGGTCCAGTCGTCGATCGTCTCCGACGGGCGGTAGAGATCGCTGGCCACCGTGTGGCCGGTACGGGCGAGCACTGTCTGGCACAGGAAGACCTCCCGCAGGGCAAGGTCGATGCGGCGCAGATCCGCGCGTGGCATGGACTGCAGATCCTCGGGCTCGAGCCGGATGGTCACGGGCGTGGCGGCGCGGGCGGTGCCGCCACCAGCGGCATCGGCTGAGCCGGACGAGATCCGCGCCCGGGCGTCATTCCGCCTCGGCGCCGGTCAGCGCCGCGAGCGCCCCGGGATGCGCCTCGCCGGTCAGCGCGGTGTCGATCGCGTCTGGCGAGAAGGCTTCCAGCGTCGGATGGGCGGCGGCGAGTTCCGCGCCTTGCTCGGCCAGCGTCGCCACGATCCCGGCGATGACCGGTGCCGGCACGTCCGGGCTGGCCACCAGCGCCGCCATCGGGCCGACGGTCGCCACCGGCTGGTCGATGCCCGGGTAGAGACCGGCCGGAATGGTGGCAACGGCAAGATCGCCATTCTCGTCGATCAGGGTTTCCGCCGGCGGACCGTTGACGCGCACGGCGTGCAGGTCGCAGGCGTTGGTGGCCTGGAAGACGGTGCCGCTGGGATGGGCGGCCACGAAGGCGATGGCGTCGACGAGGCCGCCGCACAGCGCCTCCACCTGCTCGGTGAGCGGGACCGCGGCGACCTCGATATCGTCGTCGCCCACCGAATAGGCGTCCAGCACCAGGCCGAACAGGCGGCCTGTCGGGTTGCGGCCCGGCCCCAGATTGACCCGGTGGCCGATCAGGTCCTCGACCACGTCGATGCCCGCGTCCGCGCGCACCAGGATGACCAGGGGCTCGGGAAACAGCGCGGCGACCACGCGCACATGCTCGGCCCCCGGCGCGCCGTCGAAATAGGGCGGCAGACCGACCACGTATTGCCGCAGCCGGTCCGTCTGGGTGATCGCCAGGTCGGCCTCGCCGACGCCGAGGCGCACCAGGTTCTCGGTCGAGCCGGTCGTCGGGATCACCTCGATCGGCACCGGCGCCACGGCGGCGATGGCGCGGCCCACGGGATAGTAGATGCCCTGCGGATCGCCGGTGGCCAGGACCAGCGGCCCGGCCACCACCGTCTCCTCCGCCGGTGCGGCCTCATCGCCGGCGGCGGCCTGAGTCGTCTGGTCGGCGGCCGCGGCGACCCCGTCGGACGCCAGATCCGACTGGGCAGTGGTGGGCAGGGGCGCCAGGGCAAGGCCGGCGATAAGGGCGAGCGAGGCGAATCGGATCATGGTGGGCCGAGAATGCTCCGTGCTGGGCTGGGCGGTAAAGCCGGCCGGTGCCGGTCAGGAAACGGACGCGGCGTCGGCCTGGCCGGTCTGCAGGGTCCAGGCCACGATGTCCCGCATCACGTCGCCCAGCGCCTCGTCGAAGGCGAGGATGATGTCGTTGAAGTTCTCCGAGACGGCCGGGTTGCTGGCGTCGAAGGACTGGTTGGCGATGATCACCCGTTCGGGCAGCTTGACCAGCCTGGCGGTCATCGCCGCGTGGGCATGCGGCGGGCCGCTTGCCTGGGCTTCCGCCTGGAATTCCCGCAGCTCGAGCTGCAGCGTGTAGTCGGCGCGCAGGCCGAAGCCCTCGCGGCCGACGGAGACGATCCGGTCGGAGTTCGAGAAGCTCTCGATCAGCAGCGTCTGCACCATCAGCGGCGCGCGGTCGGTCCAGGCGACCCCGGCGAAGTATTGCAGCCTGGTGAAGCCCTCCAGCACGGCGATGCGGTTGGTGTCGAGGCCGGCCGAGGCCTCCGGCTCCTCGACCAGCAACTGCCAGTCGACCGTGGGCAGGTTGTCCGGAAAGGTGCTCTTGGGCGTCAGCGTGTAGAGATCCGGCGGGTCGGGCCTTGACAGCAGCGCGTCGGCGCAGCCCGACATCGCGCCGGCCACGCCGAGCAGGCCGATGCCCGCCACGACCTGCCGCCGCCCGATGATCGAATTCCGTCCTGCTTGCCTCAACGGATGGGTACCCCCTGGTTTGGATCGCCGAACAGGAATTGCCCCGGATCCCGCTCGATCCGCTCGATGAAGCGGGAGGCGTTCTCCGCCAGCAGCCGGATCTCGGTGACGGCCTGGGAGAACTCGAACAGACCGTATGAGGTGAATTCGGCCACACCGGGGCGGATGTCGTTGATCAGCGCGTTGAACGAGTCGGCCGCTCCGTCGATAGAGGCCACGCTGCTGCGCAGCGACTGGGTGACGGACTCGAATTGGGGAGAGATGTCGCTGATTTCATCGGTCGCCGTGGTCAGGAAGGTGTCGGCGCCGTCGCTGATGCGGGCGAGATCGATGCGGAACTCCTCGACCAGGCCGTTGGCGCTGTTGAGCAGCGCGGTCAGCTGCTCGCCGCTGTCGGCGAGGTCGGCGGCGACACGGCTGACGCTCTCGCCGGCCGAGGAGAAGTTCGCAAGAGCCGTCTCCACCGAGGCGATGTTCTCGTCCGAGAGCACCCGGTTCACCCGCCCCAGCGCCTCCTCCACCCGGTCGAGGATGCTGGGCAGCTGGTCGAGCAGCGAATCGATCGTCGAGGGCCGCGAGTCGATGATCGGCAGGCCCTGCTCGGGCACCGGGATTTCCGGTGCGTCGGCGGCGCCGCCGGAGATCTCGATATACTGGGTGCCGGTGATGCCGGACAGGGTCAGCACCGCCATGCTGTCCTGCCGGATCGGCGTCGCGGCGTCGATCTGCACCTCCACCCGCACCTCGCTGAAGTCCTCGGGGCTGATGCGGATATCGGTCACCTGGCCGACCGGCACGCCCTGGAAGCGCACCGTGCTGCCCACCTCCAGCCCGCTGACCGAGCCGGAGAAGTCGATGGCGTAGCGGTCGAACTGCCGGTCGACGCTGAGATTGCCCAGCCACAGCACGAAGAGGATGAGGCCGATCGCCAGCGCGATGACGAAGCTGCCGACCGCGATGTAGCTCGCTTTGGTTTCCATCAGGAAGGCACCTGCGCCGGCGCCTTGTCCCCCCTCGCTGCCCGCATTCTGGGCCCGTGGAAATAGGCCCGCAGCCAAGGGTGGTCCATCGCCATGAGTTCGTCCAGTGTCCCGACCGTGATGCGGCGGTCCAGCAGGACGGCGATCCGGTCGCAGGCGGTGACCAGCGTGTCGAGATCGTGGGTCACCAGGAACACCGTCAGGCCGATGGCCTCGCTCAGTTCCATGACCAGCCGGTCGAAGGCGTTGGCGCCGATCGGGTCGAGGCCGGCCGTCGGCTCGTCGAGAAACAGGATGTCCGGGTCGAGGGCGAGCGCGCGGGCGAGGCCGGAGCGCTTGCGCATGCCGCCGGAGAGCTGGGCCGGGTACTTGCCCGCCGCGTCCGGCGGCAGGCCAGACATGCTGATCTTCATGGCGGCGATCTGGCGCGCCAGCGGCACCGGCACGTCGGTCGATTCGCGGATCGGCACCATCACGTTCTCCAGCACCGTCAGGCCGGAGAACAGGGCGCCGTCCTGGAACATCACGCCGACATGGCGCAGCATGCGCCGGCGCTCGCTCGACGAGCGGCCGTGCGGGTCGTAGCCGAGGACGCGGACGCTGCCGCCCTGCGGCCGGCGCAGGCCGACGATGGTGTTCATCAGCACCGACTTGCCGGTGCCCGAGCCGCCGACCAGGCCCAGGATCTCGCCCCGTTTCACCGCCAGGTCGAGGTTCTCGTGGATGGCGTTGCGCCCGAAGCGGGTGACCAGGCCCTTGACCTCGATCACCGTGTCCGGCCCGTCCGTCGCCGAGGTCGTCATATGCCGAGCTCCGCGAAGACCACGGAGAAGCCGGCGTCGAGCACGATCACCAGCATGATGCCCTGCACCACCGCCTGGGTGGTGCGGCGGCCGACGCTCTCCGCGCTGCCGGTCACCCGCATGCCCTGGAAGCAGCCGACCATGGCGATGATCACGGCGAAGATCGGCGCCTTGACCATGCCGATGAAGAAGGTGCGGATCTCGATCTCCGACTGCAGGCGGATGAGGAAGCTGCCGAAGGAGATGTCGAGCGAGACCCAGGCGATCATGGCGCCGCCGAGCACGCCGACCAGGTTGGCCACGAAGGTCAGCAGCGGCAGGGTGATGACGAGGGCGATGACCCGCGGCACGACCAGCACCACCATCGGGTCGAGGCCGAGCGTGCGCATGGCGTCGACTTCCTGGTTCACGACCATCGTGCCGATCTGGGCGGTGAAGGCGGAGCCGGAACGCCCGGCGACGACGATGGAGGTGATGAGGACGCCGAGCTCGCGGAAGATCGAGATGGCGGTCAGCTCGACCACGAAGATCTCGGCGCCGAATTCCCGCAGCTGCGTGGCGCCCTGATAGGCGATCACCACGCCGATCAGGAAGGCCATCAGGCTGACGATCGGCACCGCGTTGATCCCCGTCGCCTCGATGTGGTGGGAGATCGAGGCGAAGCGCAGCCGGGCCGGGCGGACCAGCGTGACGATCAGCGTGACGACGAGCTGGCCCAGAAAGCTGGTCAGCAACACGAACTCCCCGCCGATCCGCACCGTGCGCTCCCCGGTGCGGTTCAGCAGCCGGATGAAGGGCCGGGCACGCTCGGTCCTGGCGCCCTGGAGATCGGTCTTGCCGGCCATCTCGATCAGGCCGGCGAAGCGCTCGCTCACGCCGGTCAGCGTGACCGCGGCACCGCGCTCGGCGAAGGCGCGCCGGCCGCGCTCGATCACCCAGGCGCCGGCGGAGTCCATCGCCTCGATCTCCGAAAGGTCGATCGTCACCGCCGCGTCCTTCGGGGGCTTCACCCGGTCGAACAGGCGGGCATTCGCCGTCACCGTCGCCATGTCCCAGCGGCCGGCGAGGCGAACGACGCGGTCCGCCTTGTCCCAGGTTAGTGATTTGGCGCCGGTCACAGGCCAGGATCGTCCCGGCGACCGGGTGGACGGCATGTTGATGGGGTCGACGACATCCGCATAGGGTCTTTACTCATCCGGCCGATGCCAGCAAAGCTTCGCGCCTCGATCGGGCAGGTCGCCATCATGGGTATGCCGCCAAAGAAAACGCCGAAATCCGGAGCCGCGCAATGAATCTCAAGGATCACATTAGAGGCATCCCGGATTTCCCGAAACCCGGCATCCTGTTCTACGACATTTCCACCCTGCTGGCGCATCCGGCGGCCTGGCGGGCGACGGTCAGCCAGCTGGCCGACGCGATCCGCGAGAGCAGGCCCGACGTGCTGGTCGGCATCGAATCGCGCGGCTTCCTGACCGCCGCGCCACTGGCGCTGGTGCTGGGCTGCGGCTTCGTCATGGCGCGCAAGAAAGGCAAGCTGCCGGGAGCAACGGTGGGCTACACCTACGATCTGGAATACGGCACCGACACCATCGAGATCCAGGAGGACGCGGTCCAACGAGGCCAGCGCGTGGTGGTGCTGGACGACCTGCTGGCGACCGGCGGCACCATGGCCGCGACCATCGAGCTCCTGCGCCGGGTCGACGCCGACGTGGTCGGCGCCGCCTGCATCATCGAGCTCTCCTTCCTCGAGGGCCGGCAGCGGATCGACGTGCCGGTGACGACGCTGGTGCAGTACGACCGCTAGGTGGCGGCCAGTGAGGTCAGCCCCGGCGCCCAGGCCGCGGCGAGGTCGAGCAGCCAGCGGTCGGTACCGCGCGGACCCAGCAGCGAGATCCCGAACGGCGCGCCGGTCGCGGGATCGCGGCCGACCGGCAGGCTGACCTGCGGCAGGCCGGCGACGACGGCGGGCAGGCTGAGCGCCAGGATGCGCGACCGCAGGGCGCCGAGCGCGGCCGTGTCGGCGTCGCGCGGCGGGGCGATGTCGGGCGCGGTGGGCAGCAGGACGACGGTGCCGGGCGGGATCGCCTCGGCCGCCCAGGCGGCCAGCCGGGCACGCTCCGTCCGCGCCGCCTCGGCCTCCGCCGCGCCGACGCGCGACGCGCCCTCCAGCCGCTGCCAGGCATCGGGTTCCAGGACGGGGCGGGTCTCGCTGACCCAGCGCCCCAGCGTTTGCCAGACCTCGTGCCATTGCAGCACCCGGAACACCTCGAGCCAGCGATCGGTTCCGCCGGCAAGTTCCAGGGACGGACCCGAAACCGCCCCATCCACCGCGCCCCGGGCGATGCCGGCCGCGACCCGGTCGAAGAGGGCGGCCACGGCCGGCGCCATGAGGCCGGGTGCGGCCCGCAGCGGCCGCACCGTCGCCGCTGCCGCCGGCGCCGCATCGTCCGCCGGCAGCAGCACCGCGCCCACGGCCCGGAGATCCTCGGCGGTCCGGGCGAACCAGCCGACCGTGTCGCAGCTCGGCGCCAGTGGCACGGCGCCGGCGGCGTCGACCGCGCCATGGCTGGGCCGGACGCCGAAGACGCCGCAGAAACTGGCCGGGATGCGCACCGAGCCCGCCGTGTCGGTGCCCAGCGCGATGTCGGCAAGCCCGCCGGCGACGGCGGCGGCGGAGCCGCTGGAGGACCCGCCGGTCAGCCGGTCCGGGGCGGCCGGGTTGACCGGCGTGCGCTCGGCCGGATTGAGGCCGGTCAGGCTGAAGGCGAGTGGGTCCATCGCCGTTCGGGCGACCAGCCGTGCCCCGGCGTCGAGCAGCGCCGCCACCGCCGGTGCGGTGTGCCTGGCCGGGGCGTGTGTCGCTGGCCATTCCGGCACGCCGAAGCCGGTGCGGCGTCCGGCGATGTCGAACAGCGCCTTGACGGCCAATGAACGGCCTGACAGCGGACCCGAACTGGTCGGGAGATCGAAGGGTGGCTCCGGCCAGATGGCCTGAAAGGGATCGTGCATGGTCTCGATTGTGGTCTACCTTCGCCACGGCGGTTTTGACTTATCGATACCATCAGCCCACATCGGCACCATGCATGTCCACGTGATATTCGCCCATCCCGCCCCCGACAGCCTGAACGGCGCCTGCCTGCAGCGGGTGCTCGACACCCTGGTCATGCACGGCCACACGGTCGACCTGCTCGACCTCTACCGCGACGGCTTCGACCCGGTGATGAGCGAGGACGAGCAGCATGGCTACAAGGCGGGACAGCCGGCGCCGATCGCCCGCAGCTACGGCGCCCGGCTGCACGACGCCGAGGCGCTGGTCTTCGTCTTTCCCACCTGGTGGTATGGCGCGCCGGCCATCCTGAAGGGCTATCTCGACCGCGTCTGGTCGCGCGGCATCGTGTTCGAGGAACCGGCCAAGCCCGGGCGCCCGCCAAAGCCTCTGCTGACCCAGCTGCAGCGTTTCGTGGTCGTCACCACCGCCGGCGGACCGAAGCTGTTCATGCGCTGGCTGATGGGCGATCCGGTGAAGCGGGTGATGATGCGCGGCATCAAGCGCATGTGCGCCGGCCCGACCGGTCACGATTTCCTCTGCCTCTACGGCGCGGAGACGGCATCGCCCGCCGCCTATGGCCGCTTTCTCGACCGGGTCGAGGCGACGATCGCCCGCCTGCCCCGGCCGCGCCCCGCCAAGGCGGCCCATCGGGCCTGACGCGCCGCGTCCCCCGACGCCCCCATCGCCCCCCATCGCCCCCAAATGATCGCGAGCCCGACGGCATGACCCAAGACACGCCCTGGTGGAAGGGCGCCACGATCTACCAGATCTATCCGCGCAGCTTCCTCGACACCACCGGCGACGGCGTCGGCGACCTGAAGGGGATCGCCGACAGGCTCGACCATGTCGCCGCGCTCGGCGTCGACGCCATCTGGATCTCGCCCTTCTTCTCCTCGCCGATGAAGGATTTCGGCTACGACGTCTCCGACTACCGCCGCGTCGATCCCCTGTTCGGCACGAATGACGACTTCCGGCGACTGCTCGACGCCGCGCATGGCCGCGGCCTGAAGGTGCTGGTCGACATGGTGCTGGCCCACACCTCCGACCACCATGCCTGGTTCCAGGAGAGCCGGCAGAGCCGCGGCAACCCCAAGGCCGACTGGTATGTCTGGGCCGACCCCCGGCCCGACGGCACGCCGCCGAACAACTGGCTGTCCTTCTTCGGCGGCCCGGCCTGGCACTGGGAGGCGAGCCGCAGCCAGTACTACCTGCACCACTTCCTGAAGGAGCAGCCGAACCTGAACTGGCACAATCCGGCGGTCGAGGTGGCGATGCTGGAGGAGGTCGCCTACTGGCTCGATTTCGGGGTCGACGGGCTGCGCCTCGACGCCATCTCCAGCGTGATCTCGGACGTCCACCTGCGCTCCAACCCGCCGGTCGACCCGCAGCACGGCGCCGACAATGACGATGTGCTGTGGATCAACAGTCCCGACAACAACCCGATGCGCTTCCAGCAGCATGTTTACGACCAGAACCAGCCCGAGGTCGTCGGCATCCTGGAGGCCCTGCGCCGGGTCAGCGACCGCTATGCGGGCGACCGCTTCCTGCTTGGCGAGATCATCGACCGCGACGGCGGCCGGGTGGCGGCCGAGTACACCCGCGGCACAAGGCGCCTGCACAGCGCCTACACCTTCCAGCTGACCCAGGATCGCATGGATGCGGGCTACATGCGCCACGTGATCCGCCAGGTCGAGAAGGAGATCGCCGAGGGTGGCTGGCTGACCTGGACCATGTCGAACCACGACCGGGCGCGCATCGTCAGCCGGTTCTCCGCCCTGCCCCATCTCGGGGGCGATTGGCAGGCCCTGGCGCGGCAGATGATGGCCCTGACCATGACCATGCGCGGCAGTGTGTGCCTCTACCAGGGCGACGAGCTGGGGCTGGACGAGGCGGAGATCCCCTATGACCGCCTGCGGGATCCCTGGGGCATCGTCTTCTGGCCGGACTTCAAGGGCCGCGACGGCTGCCGCACGCCCATGCCGTGGCGGGCCGAGGCGCCGCATTGCGGCTTCAGCACCGCCGAGCCCTGGCTGCCCCTCGGCGCCAACCATGCCGGGCGCGCCGTCGACCGGCAGGAAGGCGATCCGCGGAGCGTGCTCAACGCCTATCGCCGCTTCATCGCCTGGCGGCGGCGCCAGCCGGCCCTGCGGACCGGCGACCTGACCCTGGAGCCGGCGCAGGCCGAGAGCGTTCTGGCCTTCCAGCGCCACGGCGGCGACCAGCGCCTGCTCTGCGTCTTCAACATCGCCAACGTCGCCGCGGAGATCACGCTCGACGGCGCCTGGCACCCGATCGCCGGGCACGGTTTCGAGGGCGACACCCTGGATGCCGACGGCCGTCTCCACCTGCCCGCCTTCGGCGTCTTCATCGGCGAGGCCGGCTGACCCGCCGCTTGCGCGAGGCATCCTGAATAGGTATTTTTTCCTTCACCGCTGCAGACCTCTGTCTCCTATCCGCAGGGGAGAGCGGCCGAAAGGCGGTGTGATGATGCTGGGGAAAGCCGGAAAATGTTAAGGAATGTTAAGAAATGTTCATGAAAAAAATCCGCGCCGGGGCGATTTCCCGGAACCCGGCTATCGCGGTTTGCCGGTGAACCACGGCGGCTGGAACGACGCGATCTCGCCCAGCAGGGCCGCCAGGCCCCTGGCAGCCCGGTCGAGGATGGTTTGTCCGGCCCCGGCATCGGCCCGGCTCGCGTCGCCGACGACGCCGGCGGGGTTCAGGTCCTGGGCCATCCAGCCGAAGGACGCCCTGCCGTCGGGCGCCAGGATCCGGTTCTCCGCGGCCCATTGGGCGGCGTTGGAGGGGAAATCGGCCAGCCGGTCCCGGCGCACGCGATCGGGCGCGATGGCCAGCATCAGCGAGGTCTCCAGCGCGCCGCCATGGATGCCGTGCGCCAGCTCGTCGGCCGGGAACAGGTCGTCGACGGAAGCGAGGTCGAACCAGCTGGCATGGGCGACCAGCAGCGCGTCGGAGACCCGCAGCCGTCGGGCGACCAGGTCCATCACCTCGGGCTGCCCGCCATGGGCGTTGAGAATGCAGAACCGGCGGATGCCCGCGCGGGCGACCGAGCGCAGGATGGACGTCCAGTGATCGGCGAGCAGCGCCGGCGCCACCGACAGCGTGCCGGGGAAGGCCTGGTGCTCGGCGCTGCGGCCGACGGCCTGGGTCGGCAGGACGACCGTGCGGTCCCAGGCCGGCAGGTGCGGGATGGCCGCCTCCACCACCGCCTCGGCGATGGCGGAGTCGGTGTCGAGCGGCAGGTGCGGGCCGTGCTGCTCGATCGCGCCCACCGGCAGCAGTGCGACCATCCGGGCGGTGTCGGCCAGGGCCAGCTCGGTGGTTGTCCAGTCCCGCCAGAAGCGGTGAAATGGCGGCTCGCTCATTGACGGGCTCCCGAAATGGCCGGCGGACGCGATGCTGATTGCCCAGATAACAGATACCCATGTCGTGGCCCGGGGCAAGCGCGTCCGCGAGCGCTGGGACACCGGTGCGGCGCTGGAGCGCGCGGTGGCCCGGCTGGCCGACCTGCGGCGCGCGCCCGACATCGTGATCTTCACCGGCGACCTGGTCGATGACGGCCGGCCGGAGAGCTATCGCCATTTCCGGGAGCGCATCGCCGGCCTGGGCCCGCCCTTCCTCGCCATCCCCGGCAACCACGACAGCCGCGAGGCGCTGGCGGCGGCCTTTCCGGAGCTGACCTGGCACGCGGAGGCGACCGGGTTCCGGCAGGTCGACTGGCGCTTCCCCGGCCGGCGCGTGCTCGGCCTCGACACATTGATCCCGGGCGAGACCCGGGGCGAGCTGTGCCAACGGCGCCTCGACTGGCTGGCCGCCCGGCTTGCCGAGGATCCCGAGACGCCGGTCCTGATTGCGCTGCACCACCCGCCCTTCGCGGCCCGCATCCCCTTCATGGATGCCTATGGCCTGGCCGGACGCGAGGCGCTGGGGGCGCTGCTGGCGGACCACCCCCAGGTCGTTCGGCTGATCTGCGGACACCTGCACCGACCGGTCGCCGCCAGCGTAGGCGGCCGTCCGGTGACCTGTTGTCCCGGCACCTCGCTGCAGGTGCCGCTCTGGCAGGCAGAGGGTTTTCCGCCCGACCTGGTGGACGAGCCGGCGGCGATCCACCTGCACGACTGGCGCGATCCCTGGTCGGTCCTCACCCACACGCTCTACGTGCGGCCGCGCGAACCCTGGAACGAAACGGACCCGACGTGACGGCATGACACGATCGTGGACCAGCCGGCCATTGAACCAGTGGCCAGTGAACCAGTGGCCATTGAACCGGCGGCCCAGACGGGCTATCTGCGGAAGGCATCCGTCACTCGCCGTGGCATCGGCGAATCCCGCATCCCCGAGGACACCCGCTCCCATGGTGAACATCGTTACGTCGCGCGCCGCCGGTCTCGCCGAGAAGGACGACGAGGAAGAGACTCCCAAGGACGAGAAGATGCAGGGTCCGGGCCCGCAACTGGCGCAGATCCTGTTCAAGAACCGCACCATCCTGCTGATGGGCGAGATCGACATGCGGGTGGCCAAGGAAATCTCCGCGCAGATGCTCGCACTCGCCAGCCAGGGCGACGACGACATCAAGCTGGTGATCAACTCGCCGGGCGGCCATGTCGAGAGCGGCGACACCATCCACGACATGATCAAGTTCGTGACGCCGAAGGTGAAGGTGCTGGGCACCGGCTGGGTGGCGAGCGCGGGGGCGCACATCTTCCTCGCCGCGCCGAAGGAGGACCGCTACTGCCTGCCCAATACCCGCTTCATGCTGCACCAGCCGCTGGGCGGCGTCGGCGGCAAGGCGAGCGACATCGACATCGAGGCGCGCGAGATCATCAAGATGCGCAAGCGCATCAACGAAACCATCGCCGAGGCCACCGGCCAGCCGATCGAGAAGGTGGAGAAGGACACCGACCGGAACTTCTGGATGGGCGCGCCCGAGGCCAAGGACTATGGCGTGGTGACCCACATCGTCTCGTCGATGAAGGAGTTCTGACGCGTCTACCAGCGCCAGAAGCGCGGCAGGAACAGCACCAGCACGGTAAAGAATTCCAGCCTTCCCAACAGCATGGCGACGGCGAGGATCAGCTTCGCCGCATCGGGCAGGCTGGCGAAGTTGCCGGCGGGACCGATGATCGGGCCCAGGCCCGGCCCGACATTGGCCAGCGCGGTGGCGGCGCCGGAGAAGGCCGTCAGCGCGTCGAGCCCGGTCATGGTCAGCGCCAGGCCGACCAGCGACCAGCTGGCGACGAAGACGAAGACGAAGCTGAGCAGCGAGAGGATGGTGTCCTCGCTCACCCGCTGGCCGCCATAGCGCACCAGGGCGACCTGGCTTGGATGGCCGAGGCGGATGAGCTGGCTGTGCAGCGTCTTGACCAGCAGGATGAAGCGGAAGGTCTTGATGCCGCCGGAGGTGGAACCGGAACAGCCGCCCAGCACCGTGAACAGGAAGAACAGGCCGACCGCCGTCGCGCCCCAGGTCTGATAGTCGTCGGTGGCGAAGCCGGTGGTGGTGACGACCGAGGTGACGTTGAAGGCGACGAGGCGAAGCGCCGTCGGCCAGTCGACATCGCGGCTTTCCTGGAGCCAGAAGGCGAGCAGCAGCCAGATGACGAGAAGGGCCGTCAGGAAGGTGCGCATCTGCGGATCGGTGAGGAGACCCCGGGGCCGCCCCCGGATGGCGGCGATGTAGCGCACGAAGGGCAGCGCACCGGCGATCATGAAGACGGTGACCACCCACTGCGCCTCGGCCGAGAAGGCGCCCATCGAGGCGTCGCGGGTGGAGAAGCCGCCCGTCGAGAGCGTGGTCATGGCGTGGTTCACCGCCTCGAAGACGGTCATGCCGGCGAGGTTGAGCAGCGCGGCGCACAGGCAGGTCAGCCCGAGATAGACGAGGCCGATCGACAGCGCCAGCGAGGCGACGGACGGCACCACTTTCTCCGAGCGGTCCGAACTCTCGGTGCGGAACAGCTGCATGCCGCCGACCTTCAGCAGCGGCAGGATGGCGATCGCCATGACGATGATGCCGATGCCGCCGATCCATTCCAGCATCGAGCGCCAGATCAGCAGGCCGGGCGGTGCGGTGTCGAGGCCGACGATCACCGTCGAGCCGGTTGTGGTGAGGCCGGACATGGCCTCGAAGAAGGCGTCGACGAAGGAGAGCCGGTAGACGTCCCAGTGAAAGGGGAGGCCAGCGAAAACGGCCATGGCGAACCAGGCGGATGCGGTCAGCAGGAAGGCTTGCCTGAGATCGAGCCGGAGCGAGGCGGAGAGAGAACTCAGGGTCAGCCCGCCGCCCACCAGGCCGGTGATCGCGGCGGAGACGGCGAACGAGACCCAGGAGGCATGGCCGGCGGCGATATCGACGACCATGGGGATCGCCATCGCCACGGCGAGCCCGATCAGGAACAGGCCGACGAGGAAGAGGATGGGCGCGCCGCGCCGCTCCCGTTCCGGTCCCGCTGGCGGGACCACGTCCTTGAGCACCGGCATGGGTGATCAGCCCGGCGTCGCCGCCGGCATTTGCCTCCTACTCGGCCATTCCCAGCGCACCCATGTAGAGATCGAGCAGTTCCTCCTGCTCGCGCCGGTCGGCCGACTCCATCTTCCGCAGCTTGACGACCTGGCGCATGATCTTGGTGTCGAAGCCGCGCGCCTTGGCCTCCGCATAGATCTCGCGGATATCCGCCGCGAGGGCCGCCTTCTCCTCCTCCATCCGCTCGATCCGCTCGATGAAGGAGCGCAGCTGGTCGCCCGCGATTGCCTCAACCTCAGCCATGAGGAGCCTTTCTTCCTGGTCTGCCTGGAACGGTCATGCAGGCCCCGCGACGGGGCCTTGGGCGGCGGACGATAGGCCGATTGCCGGCGCCAAGTCCAGACGGCGTATCCGCCTCACAGATATGGGCTGAACAGCCACACCGCGGCGTCCCGCGTCCGCACCAGCGGATTGCGGGCGTCGAGTTCGGCCATGGTCACCGCGCGGCCCTCGTGCCGCAGCCCGGCCAGGTGGCGGGTCAGCGTCTCGACCAGCACCGGGTCGTAGATCTCGACGTCGAACTCGAAATTCAGGCGCAGACTACGCGGATCCCAGTTGGACGATCCGACCATCGCCCAGACCCCGTCGACCACCGTGATCTTGGAGTGATCGAAGGGCGGCGGGGTGAAGTGGACGCGGCAACCGCCCTTGAGTACCTGGGACAGCTGGGCGGCCGCCGCCCAGGACACCAGCCGCAGATTGTTCCGCTCCGGCAACAGGATGTCGATCTCGACTCCGCGCGTGGCCGCGATGTTGAGCGCCGCCACCAGCTGCCGGTCGGGCAGGAAATAGGGCGTGGCGATCACGACCCGGTCGCGGGCGACCGACAGCGCGCCCATCAGGCTCCAGTGGGTCGCCTCCAGGTTGCGGTCGGGGCCGGAGAGGATGCCGCGCGCGAGCACGCCACCGTCGTGCGGCGACAGGTCGGGAAACCACGTCTCCTCGTCGAGAATCTCCTCGGTGATGAAGGCCCAGTCCTCCGCGAAGGCCTCCGCCAGATGGGCGACCACCGGTCCCTCGAAGCGGAAGTGGGTGTCGCGCTGGGCGGCGTCCCCGACCTGGGCGGCGCTGAACGAGGCCCGGATGTTGGCGCCGCCGGCGAAGCCGACGCGGCCGTCCACCACCATGAGCTTCCGGTGGTTGCGCAGATTGGCGTACGGCATGCGCCAGGGCATGACGGATTCCAGGAAATGCGCCGTCTCGACGCCCCGCTCCTCAAGATAGCCGGCGATGCGCGGGCGCGAGTAGCGGGCCCCGAAGCCGTCGATCAGCACCTTGACCGTAACGCCGCGATCGACCGCCTCGCCCAGCGCGTCGGCCAGCCGCCGGCCGACGGGGTCGTTGCCGAAGATATAGGTGGCGATGCCGATGGTTCGCTCGGCGCGGGCGACCGCGTCCAGCATCGCGTCGTAGATGGCGTCGCCGCCGATCAGCGGCTCGACGCGGTTGCCCCGGGTCAGTTCCCGCCTGGTGACGTTGTCGATCAGTCGGCGCAGCGGCGCCAGATGCGGCTGCAACGCGGCCACCGCGCCAGGAGCGGCGTCGGTCGATTCCGTCATGTGCGGCGTCGGCCCGTCCGCCCTGCGGCGCTTCAGGCGGATGGCCCGGCGCTGGATGCGGTTGATGCCGAACAGCAGGTAGAGGATGGGCCCGATATAGGGGCTGAACCAGCTCAGCATGGCCCAGCTCACCGCAGCCCGCACGTCGCGCTTGGTCAGCGCCGCATGCAGCGAGGCGGAGACGGCCATCATCACACCGACCGTGGCGACGATGATCGGCCAGTAGACGTCGATGAAACTGTCCATGAACGGCGGCGCGGGGGGAGGTCAGGTGTTCCGGCGCGGCGTCAGCCCTTATTCGACTTCGCGAACGCCGCCTGCTGTTCCGGCGTCGCCGCCGTCTGGTGGCGGTCCTTCCACTCGGCATAGGGCATGCCGTAGACCGTCTCGCGCGCGTCCTCGTAGTCCATCGCCAGGCCACGCTCCTCGGCCGCCGCCTTGTACCATTTCGACAGGCAGTTTCGGCAGAAGCCGGCGAGGTTCATCAGATCGATGTTCTGCACCTCGGGATGGTCGCGCAGGTGGCCGACCAGCCGGCGGAAGGCGGCGGCTTCGAGTTCGGTGCGGGTTGCCTGGTCCATGGTTCTTTCCTCGATCTCGCTTGTGGGCGCGACGCCCGTCTGATGTCGCCCTGAATAGCTGGCGTTTCCTCGCTCAGGCGCAACCCGCCACGGTTTCCCCGATCAACCAGTCGACGACGGCGTTGAAAGCCTCGCGCTCGTCGGCGCCACCGCGGCGGGCCTCCTCGAAGACGGCGAGCTGCCGGTGTGCGCTGGTGCCCCTGGCGACGATCTCCGGCGCCCGCGCCACCTCCGCCTCGCAGTCCAAAACCCTCGCGTCCTCCGCCACCAGGCCCATGATCTCGTGCAGCAGATCGGCATAGGGCACCATCTCGCGGCGGCCGAAATCGATCAGCCCCTCGTCCAGCCCGTAGCGCATGGCGCGCCAGCGGTTCTCGTTGATCAGCAGCGATTTGTAGCGCCGCCAGGTGGTGTTCATGGTGCGTAGCCGCCAGAGCATGCGCAGCAGGCAGGCGTAGAGGGCGACGATCGTCATGCTGTCCTCGATCGCCGTGCAGATGTCGCAGATGCGCATCTCCAGGGTCGGGAAGCGGGCGGAGGGGCGGATGTCCCACCAGATCTTGGTGCCGTCCTCGATCACCCCGGTGTCGACCAGCACGGCCAGGTGCTTCTCGTACTCGCCCCAGGTCTCGAAGGCCTCGGGCATGGCGGTGCGCGGCAACTCGTTGAACACCGACAGGCGATAGCTCTTCATGCCGGTCGCCGATCCCTGCCAGAAGGGCGACGAGGTGGAGAGCGCCAGCAAGTGCGGCAGGAAGTAGCGCACCTGGTCCATCAGGTCGATGCGCAGGTTCTCGTTCTCGATCCCGGCATGGACGTGCATGGCGCAGATCAGCAGGCGCCGCGCCGGTGTGCCGATCTCCCCCAGCAGCTTCTCGTAGCGGCTTCTCGAGGTGGTGCGCTGTGGCCGCCAGTTTGCGAAGGGATGCGTGGAACTGGCGATGAAGGCGAGGTCGAAGCGGCGCACCGTCTCGGATACCGTTCGGCGCAGATAGGCCAGCGCCGCCCTCGCCTCCGCCACGTTGGCGCATTTCGGCGTGCCGACCTCGATCTGGCATTGCAGGAATTCCGGCGACACGCTCGTGCCCAGCGTCTCCGTCAGTTCGTCGAGAAGGGCCGGCGGCGGCTCGCGCACCAGGTCGCGGCTCACCGGATCGACGATCAGATACTCTTCCTCGACGCCCAGCGTCAGACTCGGTTCGTCCTGCGCCATCCCTCGTTCCTCGGATTCTCCTGCGGCAAGCTAGCGCGTCGCCGTGGTCTCGGCGATGGCGTCCGCGAGCCGTTCGGCCCAGGCCTCGGCCGCCGGCGCGTCACGCACCAGGTCCTGGCGCAGTTCGATCAGCGTGTTGGTCAGACGGCGCGGATAGACGTGCTCCTCCATCGTGTAGCCATGCGCGTTCTTGCCCGAATAGGGCTCGTTCTCGCCGACCACCAGCGACCGGTCCCGCCCGAGGGCGGACGCCATGGCGATCGAGAGATCGCCGTCGTCGCCCCACAGCAGGCCGACATGCCAGGGCCGGTGAAACCCGTTCATCTCCGGCGTGAAGCTGTGCACCGAGACCACGATCGGCGGATGGCCGGCGGCGACGCGCGCCTCGACCTCCGCCTCGATCGCCGCGTGATAGGGTTCGAACAGATCGCGCACCCGCCGCGCCCTGTCCTGCCAGGTCAGGCCGCGATTGCCCGGCACGATGACGCCGTCCGAGATCACGCAGATCGAGGTCGGATCGATGAGCTGCCGGTTCGGGTCGATCACCAGGCGGGAGTGGTTGGCGAAAATCGCCGTGGCGTCCAGCAGCCGGGACAGCGCGCGCACCACCGGCTCGACGCCGATATCGTAGGCGATGTGGCGCTCGAAAGGCGGATCGCCGAGGCCCAGGCGGTCCAGCGCCGCCGGCACGGCGCGGCCCGCATGGTCGCCGAGCAGCAGAATGCGGGAGGCGGCGCCCGGGTTCAGGCGCGTGAAGGCGGGCGGGTCGTCCGCGCCCAGAAGGGGCGGCAGCGCGTCCCAGTCATGCCGCGGGATTGAGCTGGCGATCGTCATGGCGGCGGCATGATAGGCGTTCGCCGCGGAAAGGCCAGACGATAGCGGACACGATAGCGGACATGGTCGCAGGCCGGGATGCCTTGGCCCGTCCGGTCGGGCCCGCTATCGTTGACGCGATCACGTGGTCCGCCGGCAGCGGGCCACGACCACAGCACCAGGCCGCCATGCAGCCGCGAAATGTCACCCCCAAGCGACGAGCCGGCAAGGCGGACCATGTCGCCAGCACCATCATGGGCTGGATCACGGATGGCGACCTGGCGCCTGGCGAGAAGCTGCCGGGAGAACGCCATCTCGCCGAATCGCTGGGGGTCAGCCGGGTCTCGGTCCGTGCCGCCCTGCAGCAGCTCAAGGCCCAGGGCCTGCTTTCCGCTGTGCAGGGCGGCGGCACCAAGGTGGCCGCCGCCGCGGTCCGGCTGGATGACGGGCTGGCCACCCTCGCCCGGGCGCGCATCGAGAACCTGCGCGACCTGGCGGAGATCCGCATGGCGGTCGAAAGCTGGGCGGCCAGGCGCGCCGCAGAGCGCGCCACGCCGGAGCAGGTCGCCGTGATCCGGCACCACCTCGACCGCATGATCGCCGCCGGCGACGGCCGCGATTCCGGTCGCGAGAAGGCGCGCGAGGACACCGCCTTCCACCTCGCCATCGGCAAGGCGGCCGGCAGTGCGGTCTATGTGCATTTCCTGGCGACGATCCGCGACGTGCTGGCGGACATGCTGGATTTCCACCGCTACCGGCTGTTCCAGCCCGAGGATGACGCTGTCATCGCGACCCATCACCGGGCTATCCACGAGGCAATCGCCGCGCGCGCCCCGGAGGCGGCGGAACAGGCGATGCGCGACCACCTGCAATGGGTGCTGGACTACTACGACCGCGATCGGCCCGTCCTGTGATCGCGCGGCCCGCGGCCTCGCCCGGCCACGGCGGTGTCACGGGAATGAGACTGGCGTGGCGCTGGCGAATGTGATTACTTCGCCCCCTGCGTAAGCGTTCGAAAGCTTGCGGAACAAATCTCAAAATCATCAGAGCCCATGACCGCCCAGCAGACGTCCGCCGACAATCGGGTGAAGCGCGACCGCCAGACCAAGATCGTCGCCACGCTCGGCCCCGCCTCCAGCAGCGAGGCGATGATCCGCCGGCTCTTCCAGGCCGGCGTCGACGTCTTCCGGCTGAACTTCAGCCACGGCAGCCATGAGGATCATGCCCAGCGCCTGGCGATCATCCGCGCACTGGAGGCGGAGTTCGACCGGCCGATCTGCGTGCTGGCGGACATGCAGGGACCGAAGCTGCGTGTCGGCAAGTTCCGCGACGGCGCGGTCACGCTGGAGGTCGGCCAGCGCTTCCGCGTCGACCTCGACCAGACGCCCGGCGACGCCAACCGGGTGAACCTGCCCCATCCGGAGGTGTTCGAGGCGCTGTCGGAGGGTCAGTTCATCCTGCTTGACGACGGCAAGGTGCGCCTGAAGGTCGTCGAGTGCGGCACCGACCACGCGGTGACCGAGGTGATCGCGGGCAGCAAGCTGTCGAACAACAAGGGGTTCAACCTTCCCAACGCCATCCTCTCGGTCAAGCCGCTGACCGAAAAGGACCTGAAGGACCTGGAATTCGCGCTCGACCAGGGTGTGGACTGGATCGCGCTGTCCTTCGTGCAGCGGCCGGAGGATGTGGCCGAGGCGCGCAAGCTGATCGCCGGGCGCGCCGGGCTGCTGGTCAAGATGGAGAAGCCATCGGCGATCTACCACATGGAGGAGATCATCCTGCTGGCGGATGCCGTCATGGTGGCCCGCGGCGATCTCGGCGTGGAGATGCCCGTCGAGGAAGTTCCGGGCCAACAGAAGCAGCTTATCCGCCACAGCCGGCGGGCCGGCAAGCCGGTCATCGTCGCCACCCAGATGCTGGAGAGCATGATCACCGCGCCGACACCGACCCGGGCCGAGGCCTCCGACGTGGCGACCGCCGTGTTCGACGGGGCGGACGCCGTGATGCTGTCGGCCGAGACCGCCGCGGGCGACTATCCGGTGGAGGCGGTGGAGATGATGGACCGCATCGCCCGCCGGGTGGAGCGCGATCCTCTCTACCGCACCATCCTAGACGCCGAGCACTACGACCCCGAAGAGACGGCGGCCGATGCCATCACCGCGGCGGCGCGTCAGGTCGCCCACACGGTGCGGGCGGCCGCCATCGTCACCTACACGTCGTCTGGCTCGACCACGCTCCGGGCGGCGCGGGAGCGGCCGGAAGTGCCGATCCTCTGCCTCACCGCCTCCGAACGCACGGCCCGCCGCCTGACGCTCTGCTGGGGCGTGCACGCCGTCACCACGGCCGATGTCGACAACTTCGCCGACATGGTCAACAAGGCGGTCGCCATCGCCAAGCGGGACGCCTTGGCGCGGGAGGGCGAGCGGCTCGTCATCACCGCGGGCGTGCCGTTCGGCACCCCGGGCACGACCAATGTCCTGCGCATCGCCTGGGTCGACAAGTGATGGCGTCGGGTCGGGCAGCGTCTGAAACCGATGCCCTCGTGCAGGCCCTCGGCGCCGCGAACGCCCGGTTCTACGACGCCTTCCGGAAGGGCGACTTGCAGGCCATGCGGGCGGTCTGGAGTGACGGCGACGACATCGCCTGCCTGCACCCGGGCGTGCAGCCCCTGGTCGGCCGTCGGCCGGTGCTGCAATCCTGGGCCGCCATCCTGGTGGGACCGGCGGACATCAGCTTCCGAGCCCATCACGCCGCCTTCGTCGGCGATCAGGGCGGGGTCGTCACCGGCATCGAGGTGCTGGCGGAGACGGAGCTTGCCGCCACCAATCTTTTCCGGCTGGAGGACGGCGTCTGGCGCATGGTCCTGCACCAGGGCGGCGCGCTGGCAAGGCAGTCCGGCGTACCCGAAGGCGCCGTCGTTCACTAGACCCGGTCCCGGCCGAACCGCCTAAATCGGCTCACCCTCGACGATCGGCCGCAGGCGCTGGATGTTCTGCTGGGCGCCCAGGGCGTAGGGGTTGACCTCGAGAGTCCGCTCGAAGGCCTCCAGCGCCTCCTCCGGCCGGTCGAGTTCCAGCAGCACCAGCCCCATGCCGCTCAGCGCCCCGAAATGCCGGGGTTCGAGGGCGAGCACCCGGTCGATGTCCTCCAGCGAGCCGGCATAGTCGCCCAGCAGATAGGCCACGGTGGCGCGTCGGTTCCAGCCCTCGGCGAAATCCGGCGCGGCTTCGATCACCAGCGTGTAGTAGCGGTGCGCCTGGATGCGGTCGCCGACGCCGTTCCAGAGTTGACCCAGCCGCATCCACTGCTCGACCCCCCGCACCTCGCCGTCATAGCGGTGCCAGATCGTCCAGATCTGGTCCTCGAGATCGCGTGCCTCGGCGAGGCTCTCGGCCGCCTGCAGCTGGGCGAAGAGGTCGTCGAGCAGCGGATCCGTCTGATCCGCCCGGGTGATCGCCGGCAGCGCCGCGGCGAAGACCGCGCCCGCCAGCGCCGCGACGATACCCTTTCCCATCCCATGCCTGTGCATTTTCCATATCCTTCACAGACCGACAGGACACTCAGTCTAGTGCGAATGCGCCTCGCGTCGAGGGAGGATCGCCGGTCAGGGTGCCGGTCGGTGCACGGCCAGCCGCCGGTCCGGCGATGGCCCGCCCAGCGCCCAGTCGAGAAGCTCGACGGTGTGCACCACCGCCAGGTCGTCGGCGGCCAGCTGCGTCATGCAGCCGATATTCCCCGTGGCCACGATGGGCGCGCCTGTCTTGCGGATGTTCGACAGCTTGCGGGTCTTGAGCTGGCCCGCCAGCTCCGCCTGAAGCAGGTTGTAGGTGCCCGCCGAGCCGCAGCAGAGATGCCCCTCCGGCACCTCCCGCACCTCGAAGCCGGCCCGACGCAGCAGGGTCTTGGGCACTTCGCGGATGCGCTGACCGTGCTGCATGGAGCAGGCGGAATGGTAGGCGACGGCGACCCCAGCTCCGGTGCCGCTCTCGGGCAGGCCGAGTTCGTCGAGGAATTCCGTGATGTCGCGTGCCAAGCCGGCGACGGTCTTCGCCGCCTCCGCCAGCGCCGGATCGCCGGCGAAGAGGTGGCCATAGTCCTTGACGGTGGTGCCGCAACCCGAGGCGTTGATGATCACCGCGTCCAGCCCGGCACCGCCATTCTCCGCCAGTTCCGCCGACCAGGCGCGGATGTTGCGGGCGGCGGTGGTTCGCGCCTCGCGCTCCCGTCCCATGTGGTGGACGAGCGCACCGCAGCATCCAGCCCCCCTGGCCACCACTACCTCGACGCCCAGCCGGGTGAGCAGCCGGACCGTCGCCTCGTTGATGGCGGGGTCCAGCACCTGCTGGGCGCAGCCGCTGAGCAGCGCCACGCGGGCGCGGCGCGTCCCCGCCGCCGGGATGATCTGCGGCCGGTCGACGGCGCTCGGTGCCGGCAGCGATCGCGGCGCCATGTCCACCATGGTGCGCAGACGGCCGGGCAACAGGCCCCGGAAGGGCCGAGCAAGTCGGGCGCCGAGCAAGGCGGCGCGGAACAGCACCGGGCGCGGCAGCACCCGCGCCAGCAGTCCCCGCACGAAACGGTCGGGCCAGGGCCGCCGGTAGGTCTCGTGGATGTGGACCCGCGCATGGTCGACGAGATGCATGTAGTCGACACCCGACGGGCAGGTGGTCATGCACGACAGGCAGGACAGGCAGCGGTCGACATGCTTCACCACGGACGCCGGCGCCGGCCGCGCATTCTCCAGCATGTCCTTGATCTGGTAGATGCGTCCTCGCGGACTGTCGAGCTCGTCTCCCAGCAGCACATAGGTCGGGCAGGTCGCCAGGCAGAAGCCGCAATGCACGCAGGTGCGCAGGATGCGTTCCGATTCCGCGATCGCCGCGTCCGCCAGCTGGGTGATGGAGAAATTCGTCTGCATCGTCGGGTCTAGATCCCCGCCCACATGCGGCCGGGATTGAGGATGCCCTTTGGGTCGAAGCCCTCCTTGATGCGCCGTGTCAGCGCCGCCACCGCCGTCTGCTGCGGCTGGAAGACGGGAACCGACAGCCGGGTCTCGGCCGGTGCCCGGATCAGCGTGGCATGGCCGCCCGCCTCGGCAACGGCCTGGTGCACGGTGTCTACCGCGACCTCTTCCAGTAGCAACCAGACGAGGCCGCCACCCCAGTCGAAGAAGACCTCGCCGCCATGCCGGCTGGTGATCCGGTCCGCCACGCCGGCAGCCGAAGTCGGGGTGACCGACAGGCGCCAGACGATGCCCGGCCGGCCGACGAAGGGGCGGATGTCGCGAATGCCGCGCCATGTTGCCGCCGAGGCCTCGCCATCCAGAACCACCCGCTCGGTCTCCCCTGCCAGCGCCTCGAGGGAGGCCAGACGGTCGTCAACCGAGGGCGCGAAACCGTCGATGCGCAGCAGCGTGGCGCTCTCGCCCGCCGGGAGCCCGATCGTTGGGGCAAGATCCACCGGCAGATGCGCCGCACCGGAGATCTCGTACGGCCCTCCGAGCGCCCGGCGCAGGAAGGCGAGCCCCTGCCCCTGGTCGAGCCCGCGCAGCACCAGCGACACCTCCTTCTCCGCGGCGGGCAGCACCTTCAGCGTCAGCATGGTGAAGACGGCGAGCGTGCCGTGGGAGCCGGCCATCAGCTTCGAGAGGTCGTAGCCGGTCACGTTCTTCATCACCCGGCCGCCCGTCTTGAAGGCCTCGCCCCGGCCATTGACGCCGCGCAGGCCCAGCAGGTGGTCGCGGGCGGCCCCGGCCTGCAGGCGGCGCGGGCCGGAGAGGTTGCCGGCCACCACGCCGCCGATCGAGGCCCGGTCGGCGGCGACGCCCAGCAGCGGGCCGAGATCGGGAGGCTCGAATGCGAAGCGCTGGCGTCGCTCCGCCAGCAGCGCCTCCAGCTCGTTGAGCGGCGTCGCCGGTCCGCAGGACAGGACCAGCTCGTCCGGCTCGTAGAGCGACACCCCGGCCAGCGCCGACATGTCGAGCCGCGACGTTGCCGCGACCGGGCGCCCGAGCTGCCGCTTGCTGCCTCGACAGACGATCTCCAGCGCGGTTTCCGACGACAGGGCCCAGGTGACCGCGTCGACGAGTTGGGACTCCGTCTCCGGACGCATGGTGGTCTCCGCCGCCGGCGTCGCCATGGGGTCAGAACCGTGGGATGTCGGGGAACGGCAGGCTGCCGTGATGCACGTGCATGCGGCCAAGTTCGGCGCAGCGGTGCAGCTTGGGGAACATCTTCCCCGGGTTGAGCAGCCCCTTGGCGTCGAAGGCGCATTTCAGGCGCTGCTGGGTGTCGAGGTCGACCGGGTCGAACTGCACCTCCATCAGGTCCCGCTTCTCCACGCCCACACCATGCTCGCCCGTCAGCACGCCGCCGACCTCGACGCAGAGCGTCAGAATATCCGCACCGAACGCCTCGGCTTTCTCGAGCTCGCCGGGGACATTGGCGTCGTAGAGTATCAGCGGGTGCAGATTGCCGTCGCCGGCATGGAAGACGTTCGCGACCCGCAGGCCGTAATGCCGGCTGCGCTCGTTCATGCGGGCGAGCACGTGGGGAAGCTGGCGGCGCGGAATGGTGCCATCCATGCAGTAGTAATCGGGGCTGATCCGGCCGACCGCGGGAAAGGCGGCCTTGCGGCCGGCCCAGAAGGCCTGGCGCTCCGCCTCGCTCTCGCTGACCCGGTTGGAGCTGGCACCGCAGCGCTCGCCGATCGCGACCACCCGGCTGATCAGGTCGTCGACCTCCACTTCCGGCCCGTCCAGCTCGACGATCAGGATTGCCTCGACATCGAGCGGGTAGCCGGCGTGGACGAAGTCCTCCGCCGCGTGGATCGCCGGCCGGTCCATCATCTCCAGCCCGGCCGGGATGATGCCGGCGGCGATGATTTCCGCCACGCAGTCGCCGCCCTGTTCGGAACTGGGAAAGCCGAGCAGCACCGCCCGCGCGGTGGCCGGCTTGGGCAGGATCTTCACGGTCACTTCCGTGACCACGCCGAGCAGGCCTTCCGAGCCGGTCAGGACGCCCAGCAAGTCGTAGTCCGGCTGGTCGAGGTGCTTGCCGCCGAGACGCACCACCTCGCCGGTGATCAGGACCATCTCCACGCCCAGCAGGTTGTTCGTGGTCAGGCCGTATTTCAGGCAGTGCACGCCGCCCGAGTTCTCCGCGACGTTGCCGCCGATCGAACAGACGATCTGGCTGGACGGGTCGGGTGCGTAGTAGAAGCCGTCAGCCTCCACGGCCCGGGTGATGCCGAGATTGCTGACCCCCGGCTGCACGCGCGCGCAGCGGTTCTCGTAGTCGACCTCGAGCACGCGGTTGAACTTGCCGAGCCCCAGCAGCACACCGTCGGCCAGCGGCAGGGCGCCGCCCGACAGCGAGGTGCCGGAACCCCTGGGCACCACCGGCAGGTCGTTGGCGTGGCAATAGGCGAGGATGCGGGACACCTGCTCGGTGGTTTCCGGCAGGACGACGACGAGCGGCACCGTGCGATAGGCCGTGAGGCCGTCGCTTTCATAGGCGCGGCGCTCGTCCTCGCTGACCTTGACCCCCTCGCCGGGCACGATCGCCTGCAGCGCCGCGACGATCTCGTCACGGCGGGCAAGGATCTCCTTGCTGACCTCCGGCATGCGCATTCCAGGCTCCTCCGGAACTGGTATTACCACTTCCGGGCAGTGCTTGGAAAGTGCGGGCTTGTGGCCGGGACGGGCAAACGCAAAAACCGCGGACGGTGGGCACCCTCCGCGGTTGCGGTGATCTTCGAACCGGCGCGGCGTCGGGGCCGTGCCGGACCGCGCGCGGTCAGCCCTGGCGGGCCTTGAAGCGCGGGTTCTGCTTGTTGATCACGTAAACCCGGCCCTTGCGCCGGATGACGCGGCAGGCGCGATGACGCATCTTCAGCGTCTTGATGGAGTTGACCACCTTCATCGGACTTCACCTGGATCGAAAAATGCCCGGACCGGCCGGGCGGGAATTCATCGAGCGCGGAACCTATGCGGACGGTCCTCGAAAGTCAACGTCCCCCCACCGGCATGGCAGCCTTCCCCGAGCGCGGGGCTCCATGGGCCGGGCGGCGCCCGAGCCTTGCTTTCGTGTGACGACCTTCGGACGACGACGAAGTGATGCATTCTGCGAAACAGGAGATTGCAGATCGCAAGGCTAATTGTGGACTTTGATCGCAACTTGCGGCAGTATGCATCCTTAACCTTGTCACATGGTTGTGAACCATAGTTACTGGTACCTTCGAAAGACGAACAAACCCCTGGCATGAATTTTGCTGCGTCCCCCGTGAAATCGTTGCAATCGGCGCCACCTTTGAGGGAGTGAGCACGTGTCAACCGTCCTAGCCAAGCAAATTGCCCCACCGTCCTGGGCGCTGATCCAGATCGGCGGACAGTCATGGCTCTGCCTTGGCGACATCGCCGTGCGCTTCGCCCGCGCGGTGGAGCCGACGGCACCGGTCCGCTATGGCCCCTCGCATGTCACCGCGCAGCAGGCGCTGCAGCAACGCTCCTGCGCCGGGGTGATCGTCGACGTGGAGCATCCCTCCTGCCGGCGCCTGCAGGACCGCAGCATCGACGGCGATCTCGGCACGCCGCTGATCGTGCTGATCGACCGCCAGACCAGTGGCGAGACGTCGGAACTGCTGCGCAACGGCGTGCACTCCATCGTGACGCGCTCGACCCCCGCCGCCATCGGCCGCGCGGTTCTGGGTCTGATCGCCCAGGGCGGCCGCTACGGGCCGGTGGAATTGCTCCTGCCCCAGCCGGAGGTCGACCGCCAGGTGGTCATCGACAACCTGCCGCTGACCAAGCGCCAGAAGGAGGTCGCCGCCCTGATCATCGAGGGCCTGCCGAATAAGGAGATCGCCTACAGGCTCGGCCTGAAGGAGACCACCATAAAGGTCTATGCCTCGATCATCTTCCGCCGCATGGGCGTGCGCAACCGCACCGAGGCCGCGGCGCGGGTGCTGGCGGCAACCGCCTGATACCTCGTCGGGAGCGGCACGCCGTCAGACATGCCGGCCGCCTCTGAGCCTGCGCCGGAGCAGGTGCCCTGCCGGTCAATGGCCGGTCGGTTGCCGGTCAGTTGCCGATGACAATGCCGAGGTGGAGCTGTTCGTCCGTGCCGTTGCCGGCGAAGTCGCCAAGCTCCCAGGCATAGTCCGCCCGCAGCGACAGCCACGGGAAGATGCTGTAGCGCAGGCCGATGCCGGCCGAGGCGATACTGACCGGGTGCGGATCGATGTCGAGCGCGGTGTGCTGGTCGCCATAGGCGTAGTCGAGGAAAGCCAGGAACTGCAGCGAGTCGTTCGGCAGATCGGCGTCCTCGAAGACCGATTCCAGACGCGGCAGCAGTTCGATGGACGGCGTGTAGAGTTCGTTGCGGATAACGACGCCGCTGTCGGCCGCGTACTGGCTTTCCGGGAAGCCGCGCACGCCCGAGGCTCCGGTCAGCGGTAGCTGCTGGCTGGAGAGCAGATTGGTCGACGAGACCTGGCCGCTGATCGAGGAGCGCCAGACGAAATCGTGCGGCAGCAGAATGTCGCCGGTGACGCCGCCATAGATGGTGGCGTAGCGGGCACTGGCATTGAAGCGCGAGGCGTTGAACACCGCGTCGGTATTGTCCGAGGTCAGGTCGCCGGGCGAGATCGACAGGCCGAGATTGCCGGCGATGACGCCGATCTCGGTCTGCCAGGTGGCTTCGTAGAGCAGTTCCATCAGCAGCTGTTCCGGCGCCTGGGTCTGCACCGAGACGCCGCCGAATTCGAGATCGCTTTCGATCCGCTTGTAAGTCAGGCCGATCAGCGCCGAGTGCTGGAAGCCGTCGATCACGTCCGGCCGACGGATCGGGATGCGGTAGCTGCCCTCCAGGATGATGTTGGTGCCGTTCTGGCTGAGGAAATCGTCGATCTGCACGTCCGTGCGCGACACCGACGTCGCCAGGCGCAGCATCTGGTACCAGGGCAGCGGGATCGAATAGGACAGGAAGTGCGACTGGAAGCGCTCTGGATTGTCCGCCGTGGTGAACTGGTAGAGCAGCCGGTGGTCAAGTTCGAAGGCGTTGCCGTAATTGATGCCCGCCGACCACAGATTTTCGCCGATCAGATCGTTGCCGGAATTGGTGTAGGACCCGTAGACCCGGAGCGGGAAGCTGTCATTGACCGCGAGCACGAGGTCGGTGGCGCCGGGGATCTGTCCCGGCCGGTAGATCAGGTCGACGCTGCGGAACGGGTTGTCGTTCACCCAGCGCAGGTCTTCCGACAGCCTGTCGGCCTCGATCGGATCGCCGGCATTGGCCCGGATGGCGCTGGCGATCAGCTGGTCGGAGAAATGCTCGTTGCCCTCGACCACGATACGTCCGACCCGCCCCTCGAGCACGAGGACGACGATACGGTCCTGCTGCAGGCTGTCCTGGGTCAGGAAGACGTCGACCACGGGCCGCTGCCGTTCGCGCAGGAAGGCGATGGCCTCCGCCATCATCTCGTTGAGGTCCTCGAAGGTCAGCGGCCGGTCGAGATAGGGAGCCACCCGGGCGACGAAGTCGGGATCCTGCAGCAGCTCGACGCCGACCACCTCGACCGGCGCGCCGCCCTCCACGGTGCGCGGCGGCAGCTGCGACGGCACCGCGGTGTCGCCGACGAAGATGAACTGGCGGACCGTGACGGTCGGTTCGGCGTCCGTAGGCTCCGGCGGTGGCGGCGGCGGGCCGGCATCGGGCAGGCCACCGGCGCTGGCCGAGTCTGCCGCGGTGCCGGATCCCGGGGTTGGCGCCGACACGGGTGCCGCGGCCGGCGCCGGTGCCAGCGGCGTTGGCGGCGTCGTGCGGCTGGCCGTCGCCGCGTCGAGACTGACGATCTCCGCGCCCGGATAGCCGATGGAGCGCAGCGTGGCCAGATCCTGGGCCGCCGTGTCCGGATCGTCATAGGGTCCGATCAGCACCCGGTAGCGGGAGATGCCACCATCCTGGAACGGCACGACGCGGATCGACGCAGTCGGCGCCGCGGCGGCGGTCGCCCGGGCCTCGGCCTCGGCCGCGAATGTGCCGATGGTGATGAACAGCGTGGACTGGACCGCAGGCGCGGCGACGGGCCGCGTTGCCGGCGCGGTCGACGCCTCCTCCTCTTCCTCCAGCAGTGCGGCCGGGTCGGGCGGCGGCGGGACGACGAACGGGCTGCGCGTGGCGCCCGAACCGCCCGGGCCGAACAGGTCGAGGTCCTGCGCGATCGCCCGCTCTGTTCCCAGGGTCGCATCCAGGGCGATACACACGGCGATACCAAGGGCGATACCCAGCACAACGCCGGGAACCAGGCCCGGCCTCGCGCCCGGCGCTGGTGCGCGCACAAGCGCGAGTGGCGACCCGGACCCGGGATCGCCACCCCCCTGACTGCGCAACCGGGAAGCCGGTCGCGGCCTGTGCGCCATCCTGCCCACCATGGAGTTCTTGGTTGCGAGCCTATTTGAACACATTCTTTAGAGTGCGTTCTAAGGTTATGTTTTACTATCGTATTAAGTCAAATAGAAAACCCTCACATTTTCAGGAGTTAGGCGGATGCAATTCACGACGCACTTCACGCGTTGGATTGCCCCGGCGTCGAGAATAGGCCGGCGGCACGCCCTAGCTATCGCGGCTGGCCGGCCCCCTCCGTGCGCAGGCATGGCAATGAGGCCCCGCAGTCAGCGGAGCCCCCTGCTCCCCCACAACGTCCTCAGTTGCTGCCGACCTGGATGATTCCGCTGGCATAGGCCGTCGGCTCGGCATCCGCACCGACGGTGGTGTTCACGAAGTTCACCTGCCGCACCGCGTAGAACTGGTCCTCGTTGATGGTGAAGCTGTGCTCCGCCTGGATCATGTCCTGAACGGTCGGCATGGGCGCGTCGCGGTCGAACATCAGGGCGAAATCGTAGCCCGTGCTCTCGCCCTCCGGTCCGCCGCCGCAATAGTCCTCGATCGTCGTCTCCAGGCAGGTATCGACCGGCTGGAGGATCGGGTCGGGCGGCGGCGGAGGATCGAAATTGATCTCCTTGTAGAAGAGATTGTAGGCGGTGCCCGCGAGGGTGATGCCGGGATTGTCCTGGTAGAAGACGTACCACTGCTCGGTATCGCTGTTCAGGTACTCCGGTCCGGGGTTGAACACCTGGCCATTGAACCGCGTCGCGCCGTCGTAGATCAGGCCCGCCGGTCCGCCATCCTCCGTTCCGTCGCGATTGGCGGCGAAGACGCGCACCAGGCCGCCGCCGGATGCCAGGTTGGCGCCGGAAATGGTCACCACGCCGGGCCCCGGGGCGAAGGGCGATTGCTCGTCACCCACCAGTGTCAGGCCATCATCGCCGGCGACAGTAGTGCCCGAGACCACGCTCAGGTCGTTGTTGGCGATGCCGAGAATGTCGCCGCCGGCGGCAAGATCGGCGTCGCCGCCCAGCGTGAGGTTGCCGTCGCCCGTCTTGGCGAACAGTGCCGCCATGCCGCCGGCGCTCATCCTGGTGACCGTCAGATCGCCACTGTCGATGACATTGGCCAGCACGTCGCCGCCGGAAAGCTGGTCGAGGATGGCGCTGCCCCCGCCGATCTGGTGGAAGCCCACATCGCCGCCGGTCTGCGCGATCAGCGATGCCCGGACGGTGGCCGTATTGGTGCTGCCGATGGCGATGCCGCCATCGGTGGCCGTGGCGTCGATGTCGCTGGCGATGAGGTCGAGATCGTTCGCAGCCGTGCCGATCGAGCCGCCGGTGATGTCCACCTCGCCGCCGCGGATATTGGCGCTGGCCACGGTCGCCGCGCCGGTCGCGGTGTCGGCGCCGTTCTGGTCGACGATGGCGCCGCCGGCGGTCAGCGTCACGGCCTGGTCCCCGGCGGTGCCGCCGCGGATCTGATGGATGCCGATATCGTCGAGCTCGGCGATCTGGACCGCGCCCGTGCCGCTGCCCGCCGTGATCGTGTCGACGGCGGTATCGATGGCATCCGCGGCGCCGATGCCGCCACCGGCAGTGATGACGAGGTCGCCGCCCAGAATGTCGATGTCGCCGTCGCCGTCCTCCCTCACATCCCCGCCTGCGGTCAGGACCACGTCGGCGCCGTGCGCGTCGGCGAGGCGGATCTCCAGATCCTCGGTCAGCGAGTCGACGGAGAGGTCGCCGTAGACCTGCATTTCCTCCACCACCAGCACGCCGCCGCCGGCGCCCGTGCCGACCACCGTCGTGTCATGGGTGTTGAACGAGGAGAGGTCACCGAAACTGGTGTTGCCCATATCGGTCAGGAACACCCGCGATCCGTCGCCGCCATTGATCGTGTTCGTGCCGGGCGCACCGCCCGTGTCCTGGAAGTTGCTGCCGAGCTTGGCATCGACGGTGATGTTGATATCGAGGAAGTCGATGGCCTCGCTCTGCCCGAGATCGTAGTTGCTGAAGGTGCCCGTCTTGGTCACCGTCACCTCGCCGCTCACCACCTTCAGGCCGCCCAGGATGCTGTTGGCCCCGTCGTCCAGCAGGATCGCCTGGGCGCCGGCGAAGCCGTCGACATCCGTGTTCTCGCTGTAGAGCTTGATCGTCACGTCCGCCGGACGGTCGCCGGTGAAGTGGTCCTGATCGAGCTCGAAAAGCTGGCCGTCGCCGGTGGCGTAGATGGTGTCGGCGCTGGCGTCCTGGTTCAGCGTGTTGTTGGCGCCGCCGACCGTGGCGTTCTCCGCCCCGCCCACGACGTTCCCGGTGGTATTGATCGTGAAGTCGCCGCCGACCTGGATCGTCGGGTTCACGTCGGCGTCGCGGTCGCCGAGATTGAGCGTGTAGTCGCCGGCGACGCTGGTGCCGTCCAGCAGGTCGAGCTCGCCGGCCGGGTTGGCCGCGGTAATTTCCGCCGTGCCGATCGAGGCATCCCGGGAGGTGTCGAGATATCCGGCGCCGATGAAGAGCGCCGATCCGGCGGACTGGGTGATCAGACCGGCCGCATCGAGCTCGAAATAGCCGCTGCCCTGGGTGTCGACGCCGACGATGCCGGCGATGGTGTGGATGTTGACGCCCGAGGCGTCGTGATAGATCGCCTGGCCTCCATCCGTCCGGATGGCGAGATTGGCGGTCTCGTTGCCGTCCTCGGCCAGCACCACCTCGCCGTCCGCGTCGACGCCCAGGCCGGTCGTGTCGATCAGGGCATTTGCCCCTTCCTGGGTCACGTTGCCGCCGGCAAGGATCGTCGCGTCGCCACCGGCCGTGAGGCCGGCCCGGCCGTCAAGCCCGGCGAGGCCGTCTCCGAGCGCGCCACCCACCAGATCGTCGGCCAGATCGGCGATCTCGACACCGCCCAGCGTGGCCAGGGCCAGGTCGCCGCCAGCGTCCGCCGCGAAGAAATCGATCGCGTTCGCCACCGAGGCCAGCAGGATGTCGGTCGTCGCCGCGACCGAGAGGCCGCGCCCCGACAACGCAGCCGTCTGCGTCACATTGCCGTTGGCTGTCGCGAGCAGGATATCGCCCGTATCCGCGCCGACAGAGGCGTTGATCGCCAGTCCGCCACCGGCTGTCGACAGGAAGATGTCGCCGCCATTCGAGCCCACTACGTCGGTGACCGTGAGGCCCCCTGTGGTGTCCCGAAGCCGCAGATCGCCATTGGTGGCGAAACCGTTAAGATTGGCGATCCGGTTCTCGCCGTCCATCGTCGCCGTGCCGCCGGCCGAGCCGGTCACGGTCGTCACCAGCAGACGGCCGCCGCCCGCGATGGGGTCGGCCGTGGTGATGTCGGTGTTCGCCTTGAGCGTGATCACCCGGTCGACACCGGTCAGAGGTGCGAGATTGCCGAGATAGCCGGCGGCCACGTCGTCGCGGATGTCGATCGCGCCCGTGTTGGCGATCGCGGTCAGGTCGCCCTGCACGATCACCTGGCCCAGTTCCAGGTCGTCCTCGTCGGTCAGCACGGTGGTGTAGCCGTTGCTGACGTCCACCACGCCGAACCGATTGCCTAAGCCGAGCGTGATCAGCGCGCCTTCGCCGCCATTGAGATCGTTGGTGGCGCTGCCGGAGTAGAGCGAGCCCAGATCAGCGTTTACGTTCAGCCCGTCGCCCGCCAGGTCAAAGGCCGCCGCCTGGTCGAGATTGACGTCGAGCTCGGTCGAGGCCGAGGGATCGACGATCCGATCCCGGGTTCTGACCGTGAGCTCGCCGGCCACCCGGTTCGAGCCGCTGTTGAGGAGGATCGCGTCCTCGAGACTATCCGTCTCGTAGGCGAGCTGCTCGGAGCTGAGATTGATGGTGATTTCGTCGATCCCCGCCTTGCCGGCCGCTTCGGCCAGCCAGCCGGCGATCTCGCCGTCGATCTCGAAGGTCTCGGCTCCGGTATTGTCCACGGCGTCGAAGATGCCGTCATCGACGATGTCGAAATAAAGTTCGACTGGACTGTCGCCGCCCGCATCGACCGTGCCGCCACCGTTAAGGAACTGGGTGACGCCGTTGATCAGGAAGTCCCCGCCCACCCGGATGTCGCCGGTGATCGTCGCCTTGGTGGTGTTTATGGCGGTGATCACATAGTCACCGGCGACCATGGCGTCGCCGAGTTCCAACGAGTCGTCGGGCGTACCGTCATTGCCGTCGGCCGTCACCGCGACATTGCCGCCCTCGTCATACTCGCTGGTGTCCGCGTCCAGTGTACCGGTGGTGATCGTGCCGGCGAACTGGGCGATCAGATTGCCGGCGTCGAGCTCCAGTCCGCCATCGATGGTGGCGTCGAGATCGCCCTCGAGCCGGATGCCGAAGCCGCTGCCGATGCTCTCCAGCCGGATCGTACCGCCGTCGGAGGCGATGTCGCCCGCTCCCGTGGTGACGATGCCGCCACCCTCGATGTCGAGGGTGATGTCGCCGCCATTGGACTGCACGGCATTGTCGACCACCAGGCGCTCGTCGCCGAGGTCGCCCGCCAGGCCCGTGCCCGTGCCCACGCCCGCCGTGTGCACCACGACATCGCCCTGGCCGCTCAGCAGGCCGGAGATCAGCAGGCCGTCATCGGCATCATTCAGCGCGAAGGAGCGCCCTCCGGCGTCCGCGCCGCCGGCGCTGAACGTCGCCAGGTCGCGCACCCGATTGGCGGCGACGGCGAGGTCGGTGAAGCCCGCCGTCGACCGGCCGGTCAGGACGTCGGCGACGACCACGCCGGCCCCGGTCTGGGTGATGTCGGTCTCCGCCTCCAGCGTCACCGTGCCCGCCGACGCGGTGACCGCGCCTTCCAGGCGTATCGCGCCGTCACCGCCGGCATCCGTCAGCGCCGTCAGCACGACGTCGCCGGTGTCGGCGGTCGTGCTGCCGGTTCCGGTGACCGTCAGATCGCCCGCCGTGTCGATGTCGATCGATCCGGCGCTGGCACCGTTTGCGAAGGCATCCACCGCGCCGACAATGTCCAGTCCGCCGCCGATGTCATTCAGCGCCAAATCGCCCTGGGTGGTGAAGGCATCGAGCCGGTCGACCTCGTTGGCGCCGTCGAGGATGGCGTCGCCATCCGCCGTCGAGCCGGTCAGCGTGCCCGTGCGCAGCAAACCCCCGGTACCGTCGATACCGAGACCGGCGGTCAGTGTCGTCGTCGTGTCGCTTTCGACCCGCGCGCCGTCGACGGTGCGATAGCCCGCCTCGACCGCGCCGGCCAGCACGATGGCGCCCCCGGCCTCGACGGTCAGGTCGCCTGTCACGGTGACGTCGCCGAGCGTGGCGTCGCCCTGCTCGCGGATCAGTGTGGTGAAGGCATCGTCGATGGCGATGGTGCCCAGCACGTTGCCGCCATTGCCGAGGTCGATGGTCGAGCCCCAGCCGAGGTTCAGGGCGTTCGGTCCGGCCACCGCCGGCGCATGCGCCGCCGGCACGCTGCCGAGACGGGCCAGCAGCGCCAGGCTGTCGCCGCCGATATCGAGCGCGCCCGTCGCCGTCAGGTCGTTCTGCACCAGGTTGACGTCGCGCACCACCGGGTTGTCGATGTCGATGTCCGGATCGACCGTGTTGACCGTCAGCCGGCCGCCGATCCGGTTGTCGCCGCCAAGGCTGATCGCCTGCGCATCCTGCAGGTTGCCGACATCGTAGGTGTCGTAGAACAGCTTCACCTCGATGGCGTCGACACCGCCCGTCGCCGCGGTTTCGTTGATCACGTCGGCATAGGCGGAGATGTCGAAATCGTCGCCATCGGTCGCCTGGGCGTTGAACTTGCCGTCGTCGCGGATGTCCGCGATCAGGCCGGGCTCGTTGGTGCCGCCCACATAGGTCTCGCCATTGCTGGTCTGGGTGATCAGCGTGGTGCCGTCGACGATGAAGTCGCCGCCGACATGGATCTTGCCGTCGATGGTCACGCCGTCGCCATTGCCGTCGCCGCCGTCCCAGACGGTGATGACGTAGTCGCCGGCGACCTTGCTGTCGCCCAGCACCAGGTCGTCGTCCGCACCGCCCGAGGCCCGGACACTGGCGCTGCCCGCCTGGTCATAGTCGGAGGTGTCGGCGTCGAGGTCGCCGATGGCGAGGCTGCCGGCGGTCTGGATGATGGCCTCGCTGCCGCTGCCGGCGAGGCCGGC
>Ga0207773_100065_pt1 | contig 112244 bp, 101 predicted proteins | sample TtaePargueraPR_2_FD_187281 | JGI IMG/M metagenome (GOLD analysis project Ga0207773, IMG submission 187281) | Aerobic enrichment media microbial communities from Bioluminiscent Bay, La Parguera, Puerto Rico - Tt and M1 (3) (SPAdes) | ecosystem: Environmental > Aquatic > Marine > Unclassified ...
AAGCCCGGCTTCCGCTGGCCCGAAAAGGGCTGAGCCGCGAGTGAGTTGAGTCGCGTGCAGGCCGGTCAGGGGCCCTCGAGGCAGCGGGTATAAAAGTCCATGCGGCGGAAGGCGCCGAGCGGATAGGTTGCGCGCATGCCGATCGTGTCGTCGTCGCGGTCGGCGACGCTGAATATCAGTTCCGCGTCCGCGCTGGTCAGGCGCAGGCGGCCCTCGTCCATCAGCGCCTCCAGCCCGATCTGCCGGGCGCCCTCGTGGTCGATGGCCGTGGCGCTCATCAGGTGGGCCTCGATCACCGTCACCGGCACGTCGAAGGCCATGAGGGCGCCGTCGCAGAACAGCACCAGGGCGGGCCGGTCGCCCTGCTCCTCGAAGCGGATGGCGCGCAGCGGGGAATCCGGGTCCTCCTGGATGACGCCGTGCCCCATCGGCCAGTCGCGATCGATCGGTCCGTGGCGGGTCACCAGGTCCGGCAGCAGGTCGTCGACCGTCGCCGATTGCAGCACGGCGGCATAAAGATCGATGCCCATGCGTGGGTCCTGCGCCAGGCCAGGATCGGCGGCGAGGCCGAGACAGGCGGCGATCGCGACTCCCAGGGCGGCGTGCTGCCGTGGTCTGCCGGGCATAGGCATCCTCCTTTCCCACTGTCGCGGTTGGCGCGGGTGGGAAACCGCCAGCGTCGGCGGCACCGTTTCCGCGCCACGACCTACTAGCTCGACTTGCGCGGCGCCTTGCCCGCCGTCTGGCTGCCGCCTGCAGGTGACGGGGCCGGTTTCACGACCGCCGTCGGTGTGGCGTCGGTGGTCTCCTCGGCGGCGGTCGCCTCGGTCGCCGCCGCGCCGCCCGCCATGGCGCTGAGCACCTTGGGCAGGTTGGCGCCGTCGGGCAGGCCCAGCTCCTTCAACAGCTCGTCGATCACCGGCGCCTGCATGCGGTAGCGCATCAGCGCGTCGATCAACTGGTCGGGCAGCGTGCCGTTGGCGCCGTTGGCGTGGTGCAGGTGGCCGTTGCCGGCCTCGCCATGGCCATTGGGCAGGCCGCGGCCGCCCATGTCGAGGATGCGGATATCCTTGATCTTCTCCACCGGCTTCAGCGACGCTTCCATGATCTGCGGCATGGACTGGATCAGCGCCAGCTTTAGTTCGAGCTGGATGACCCGGTCGTCGACGACGTTGCGGGCCGCGTTGATCGCCCTCTGGCCCTCGGCCTCGACCGCGAGGCGGCGTTCGTCGGCGTCGGCCTGGATGCGCACCGCCTCGGCCTTGGCCGTGGCGTCGATCTTCACGGCGGCAGCCTCGTCCTCCGAGGCCTCGCGCTCGGCCTGGGCCTGGACGGTGATGGCCACGGCCTGGCGCTCGGCCTCCTGGCGCGCCTCGACCAGGATCACCTGACGCTGGCGCTCGGCCTCGGCGACGCGGGCCACGGTCTTCACGTCCTCCTCCGCCTTGACGCTCTCGGCGCGGGCGGCCTCGGCCTCGGCGGCGGCCTTGAACTCGGCTCGGGATCTCTCGGCGATGGCGATCGCCTTCTCCTGCTCCGACAGGCGCACGTCGCGTTCCGAGGTGATGCGCCGCTGGTCGACCTCGCGGTCGCTGTCGATCTGGCGCTGGCGGACCTGCTGGTCGGCGGCGATCTTAGCCTCCTGCTCGACGCGATGGGCCTCCGCCTCCTTCTCCGCCGTTTCCGCCTTGGTGCTGGCGGAGCGGTTGGCGACGTCGCGCTGGGCGTCGAGGCGGGCGTATTCCTCCTCGCGCTTGATGTCGATGGAGCGCTGCTCGGCGGCCAGGTTGCGCTCCTCGATGGCGATGCGCGCTTCCTGCTCCAGCTCGTTGCGCTCCTTGCGCTTGGCCTCGGTGATCTGGGTGAGCCGGGTCAGGCCCTGGGCGTCGAAGGCGTTGTTGGGGTTGAAGAATTCCGACGAGGTCTGGTCGAGCGCGGTGAGCGAGACCGACTCCAGTTCCAGGCCGTTCTGCTCGAGATCCGCCGCTACCGCGTTCTGCACCGACTGCACGAAGTCCTGGCGCTTCTCGTGCAGGTCGTCGAGGCTCATCTTGGCGGCGACGCCGCGCAGGGCGTCGACGAACTTCGCCTCGACCAGCTCGCGCAGCTGCTCGCTCTCCAGCGTGCGCTCGCCCAGCGTCTGGGCCGCCAGCGCGATCGACTCCTTGTTCGGCCGGACGCGCACGTAGAACTCGACGCCGATGTCGACGCGCATGCGGTCGAAGGTGATCATCGCCTGCTCGCGCCGGCGCTGCACCTCCAGGCGCAGGGTGCGCATGTTCACCCAGGTGATGTCGTGGAACACCGGCAGCTTCAGGGCGCCGCCGTCGAGGACGACCTTGGCGCCGCCGAGGCCGGTGCGCACGAAGGCCTCGTCCTTGGGCGCCCGGACGTAGAGGCGGGCCAGAATGATGCCCATGGCGACGATGGCCACGAAGATGATGGCGACGATGATGACGACGGACATGACGATGTCTTCCCCCTGGTCGGTTGCGGAGGGTTGAAGCGGCTGATCGGCTTGGCCGATCAGGGAGACGGGTGCCTCGGCGTTGGTGTCGCCGGCAGGGTCGGTGGGCGTGTCGGCGGCAGGGTTTGCGGGCGGGTCGGCGGGGCTGGCCGGGTCCGGCTGGACGGCCGGCGGATCGGCCGGCGGCTCGGCCTGCGCGTCCGCCGGTGGGACGAGATCGAAGGCCCGGTCGTCGATCCCCGGCAGGTCGAGCGTCGGCGACCCGGCGGAGGCGGGCTTGTCGTTCTGGGCATCGCGGAGGAGTGTCGGCGCCGACACCCTAGTCCTCCTCGGGCAGGGCGTTGTCGGTCAGGCCGGCGGCGTCGAAAATGCCGTCGGCGAAGCTCGTCAGGACGACCGACTGTCCGGGCCGCAGGCGATCGCCCTCGCTGGCGGCGCGGATGCGCACCCACAGCGTGTTGCCGCGGGGTCCGCGTACCTTGGCCTTGCCGGGGCGCTCGTGGGTGATCTCGCCCAGCGTCACCACCGCGGCGTGGCCCAGCAGGCTGCGCATCTCGATGGCGTAGGTCTCCTCCCGCGGCAGGATGCGGGCGATGCCGGCGCCGACCCAGCGGGTCGGCGGCAAGGCCAGGATTAGCACCACGAACCAGGCGACCCAGGCCGGCATCGGCTCGCCGATCAGCTCGACCAGCGCCGACTGCACGCCGAACCCGATGGCCGAGAACAGGCCGAGAAAGGCGATCAGCACGACCAGGGCGGGAACGCGGCCGATGTTCAGCCAGTCGAGGATGGCGGCGAAGGCGCCGCCACCGGAGGCGGCGTCGGCCACGCCCGGCGCGTCGACATCCGGCGCGTCGACATCGGGGAGGTCGATTTCCGGGGCCTCGATGTCGGGTGCGTCGACATCCACGCCGGGCAGCAGATCATCCAGCCAGCCGGACGGCGCCAGGCCTACGAGCTGGCCCACCACCTCCAGCGCGGTCAGCAGCACGAGCAGCAGCGCCGCGCCCAGAAAGGGCGCGTTGGCGCCGTCGAAGAGAAAATCCATTGCCCTTCGCCCGCCTAGCCCGGACGAGCGATCGTTCGGAACGGTCCTGCGGTATGCGTCACGCCCATCCTCCCCCCCGATCGTCCAAGGCTCACGCCTGGCACGATCACCATCGATTTAGTCCATCAGGCCCTTCTACACGCTATGGCCGTGCCATTGAAATACTCACCCGACGCCATCCCGATCAGCCGTCGGGGCGGCAGCGATCGTAGAAATCGAGCAGGAGGAACGCCTCGTGCGGGTATGTGGCCCGCATGCCGGCGCCGGCCGCAGAGGTGGCGTCAGTCACGGTGATCACGAGTTGCGGGTCATCGGTCTGCATCTGGATTTGCGAGCCATGAAGCACGGCCTCGACCGACTGAACGGCCGTCGATGCCGCAGCCGACTGAGCCATTTCGGTGACCTCGGCAACGTTGGCCGGAGCGTCGAACGCCATCAGAGTGCCGTCGCAGAAGAAGAAGAAGGCCGGGAAGCCGACCGGTTGATCGATCTGGACGGCGCGCAGTGGCGAGTCAGGCTCCCCCTCCTCCATGACGCTGCGGCCGACGGGACGGTCGCGCGTCACCGGACCGAAGCGTTCCTCCAGCAGCGGTATCAGTGTCGCGGCATCGAGGTCGCCTGTCGTCTCGGCATAGAGGTCCATCGCCTGGGCGGAGGCTGCACCACTCGATGCAGCCAGCAGAGCGAGAACGGCGGGCGAGACGAGGCGACGAGACATCAGGCGGGCTCCGTGGTGGTGACGATGTTGGCATGCGGACTTCGCCATCATCCTATCGCATTGATGCCCCGGGGGAGGAGCCCAATCGGTCCACCGCGTGCTCGGCCTTGCCGCGGCGCAGGGCGTCGACCTGGGCGCGGCAGGCCTCCGCCTCGGCCTGCAGCCACTGGCGGAAGGCGGTCACCTTTGGCTGGTCGAAGACGCCCCTGGGGGAGATCACCCGGTAGGCGTAGGTGCCCTTGAAGCCGAGGTCGAAGGGCCGCACGAGCCGGCCGGCCGCCAGGTCGTCGAGCAGGCAGGTCTGGCTCAGCAGCGCCACGCCGGCGCCGTCGATGGCGCTCTGCGCGGCAGTCAGGGTGTGGTCGAAGCGCAGACCGCCGCGCGGGACCACACCCTCGACGCCGGCGGCGCGCAGCCAGCGGCGCCAGTCCGGCTGGGCCGGATCGTAGCTGGGGCCTTCCAGGTGGATCAGCGTGAAGTGCCGCAGGTCCGACGGCGTGCGCAGGCCGTTCGGCCCCTCCAGCAGTTGCGGCGCGCAGACGGGAGCGATCTCCTCGCCCAGCAGCGCCTCGCCGATCAGCCCCGGCGCCACCTCGTCGGTGTAGCGCACGGCGATGTCGAAGTTTTCCCAGCCATTGCCGGGCGGCCCGACGGACATTTCCACGCGCACGGTGATCTCGGGATGCGCCGCCTGGAAGCGCGGCAGTCGCGGCACCAGCCATTTCACGGCGAGCGAGGGCGCCACGTTGGCCACCAGCACGCTGCGCAGATCGGCGGTGCGGATGCGCTCGACCGCGCTGACGACGAGGTCGAAGCCGTCTCGCAGGTCGGGGAAGGCGGCCTGTCCGGCCTCGGTCAGGATTACCGCGCGGTTGAGACGCCGGAACAGGGCTACGCCGAGATGATCCTCGAGCTGCCGGACCTGGTGACCGATCGCGGCCGGCGTGACGTTCAGCTCCTCCGCCGCGCGCTTGAAGCTGAGGTGACGCGCCGCGGCGTCGAAGGCACGCAGCGCGTTCAGGGGCGGCAGGGAATCGTTCATCGGTTCAGCATAGTTTTTCTATGCCGAAGTGGAAGCATTCTCGTTTGCCGGCCGGCAGGAGGCGGGACTATGTGCAGCGCAACACCATGCGAAGCGTTGCGCTTCGCGTCCGCCAGTCGAAAGGCCGAACCATGTACCTGCAACCCGCCGAGGCCCAACTGGCCCTGCGCCTGATCCACCGCTCCCCGCCCCGCGGCGTGGTGCGCACCGGACGCTTCGAGGACGAGCGCGACCGCTATGCCGCATGGTCGCCGGTCGTGCAGGGCCTGGGGCCGCTGATCGACCGGCTGCTCGCCGGCCTGCCTGTCCTGCACCCGCGGGCGGCGGGCCGCGCGCGGCGGCATCCGGCCTGAGCCGGAGCCCGCGTCAGCCGTCTGGCCATGACGCTCGGGATGGGATAAGCCACGGGTCGGCATGCCCGACCTGCTGATCGCCATCCTCCTCGCCGCAATCGCCGGCCTGGCCATTCCCGCCGGGGCGGCGCTGGCGATGGTCGAGCGCATCCAGCCCCGCTGGCTGGAACTCGAACTGCGGCACGGGATCATCGCCTTCGGCGGCGGCGCGCTGCTGGCGGCGGTGTCCCTCGTTCTGGTGCCAGAAGGCGTGGCCCGGCTGTCGATTCCGGCGGCCCTGCTCGCCTTCCTCGCCGGCGGTGCGGTGTTCCTGCTGACCGACCGCTGGCTGGCCCGCCACAGGATCGCCGCGGCCCAGACGCTGGCCATGCTGATGGACTTCGTGCCCGAGGCCATCGCCCTCGGTGCGGCGCTCGCCCTCGACGAGCCCACGGTCTACCTGCTCGCATTCCTGATCGCCCTGCAGAACCTGCCGGAGGGCTTCAATGCCTACCGGGAGGCGCTGGCTTCCGGTGTCGGCCGCCTCCGGATCCTCGCCATGTTTCTGGGCCTGGCCGCGCTTGGCCCGGTCGCCGCGATCGCCGGCATGCTGGTTTTCGCCGACTGGCCGGCCCTGTTGAGCGCGCTGATGCTGTTCGCCGCCGGCGGCATCCTCTATCTCAGCTTCCAGGGCATCGCCCCGGCGGCCAAGCTGGACCGGGCCTGGCTGCCGGGATTCGGCGCGGTGGTGGGCTTCGCGCTGGGGCTGGCGGGGCACATGGCGACGGCGGGCTGAGCGATGACCGAGGACGACGCGCCAGATCCACGGGACAGCCGGACCATTCCCGTCAAGCCGGGCGTGGCGCTCGACCGGCGCGCCATCGAGGAGAGCTTCGTGCGCGCCTCCGGTCCGGGCGGGCAGAACGTCAACAAGGTGGCGACGGCGGTGCAGCTGCGCTGGGACAGCCGTGCCGACGCGCTGGTACCGCCGCCCGTGCGCGCACGAATGCAGCGGCTCGCCGGCAGCCGCCTCACCGCCGAAGGCGTCGTCGTCATCACCGCCGAGCGTTTCCGCAGCCAGGAGCGCAATCGCGAGGACGCCCTGGCGCGCCTCGTCGAACTCGCGCGGAAGGCGACCGTGGTGCCCAAGCCACGGCGCAAGACGAAGCCGAGCAAGGCGTCCCAGAAACGGCGGCTCGACAGCAAGACCAAGCGGGGATCGACCAAGGCACTGCGCGGCAAGCCGTCCCTCGACTGAACCTCACCGTCCACTGCGCGGCACCGTTGTGCTAGGATGGGCGTGTGGATCACAAGGGTTGCAACGGTTTCGGGGGAGGTCCAGCGATGACCCTTTTTCCCTGGATGCGCGTCACGGCGGTCGCCGGAGCGGTGCTCGTCTCCCTGATGCAGCCGCCAGCCACGAGCGCCGACGAACTCACCATCGAGATGGATTTCATCAGCCTGAACAACGCGTTGTGGGCACGCCAGCCAATGGCGCTGCCGTTCGGCGCGGCCGACGCGCATGGCGGTGTCGTCAGATTGCGCCATGACACCCAGCCGGAATGCGCCGCCTCGGCCCTAAGGCTGGTGCGCGACGCGCTCAACCAGACCGCGGTCAGCGCCGCCGCGCTGGAGAGCCTGGAGGTGACGGCCGATGCCGTGATCAGCCTGGTCGCCGGCTACGGCCTTCGGCGGGCCGCCAACGTGGCCGAGGCGGTGCTGATCTACCTGACCGCGACGGACAGCGAGGACTTCCACCTCTCCCTCGCCGAGTGGCTGGCCGGCGAGGGCGTCTCCCGCACCATCGTCGACGACGTCGCCGCCGAGGTGGCGGGCGAGATGACCGAGGGCATCGCCGGGCTGTTCACCGAGCAGTTCCGCCGGCCGCTGCTGCGACAGGTCCACCAGCATCCGCAATGCGGCGAGGTCTCGGTCTCCTACCGCCTGGTACCGGGATATGAGGAGGAGACCTATTCCTGGGACGGACTCGACTACGGCACGCCCATCCTGCGCTTCCGTTCCGACGGCGACTGTCACCGGCGCTGGCCGCTCAATCGCGGCGACCAGCTCGGCCTGTTCCAGCTCTTCGTCGAGATGCCGGTCATCGAGACGGGCGTCGACGGGGATGCGGCCCGTCTCACCGTCGGCGAGCCGCATTATTCGGTGCTGGCGCTCTGCGGCGACCAGAACGACCGCATCGCCTACGAGCCCGAGACCCTGCCGCCGGCGGACATCGTCTCCTTCCTGCCGCAGGTCGGACCGACTGGCGGCTGGTATTTCCTGGGCGAGGAAACCGGAACCTGGGAGGAGGGGCGGGCCTGGTGCCAGTCCTTCGGGGCCGATTTGGCGGTGCTGGCCGATGCAGGCGAGCACGCCTTCGTCGCGGAGCACCTGGTGGGGGCGTGCCACAACACGAACGGCTGCTGGATCGGCGCCAGCGACGCGGCGAGCGAGGGCGATTTCCGCTGGATCGACGGCACGCCACTCGCGGGCGTGCCCTGGCGCTCGGGCGAGCCCAACGACTACTGCAACGGCGAGGACTACGTCCATATGATGCGCGGCGGCGCGCTGAACGACCAGGCCGTCGACGCCTCCTGCAGCGGCTGGGGCCTGATGCAGCCGATCTGCGAGGCCGGCGGCGCCGACAACCGGCTCTGACCGGTCAGGCCCTGAGCGATCCGGCCCTGAGCGATCCGACTCAGCGCCGGGACCGGGCCCAGAGCAGCATGACGGCGGTCTTCTGGTCGACGATCCCGCCGTTCTCCAGCAGCGCGAGCGCCTCGTCGAGGGGAATCTCGACGACCTCGATGTCCTCGCCCTCCGTGGCCAGCCCGCCGCCCTCGGCGACCCGGTCGGCCGCGCGATAGGGCGCGTGGAAGAAGCTGATGTGCTCGGTGTTCGCGCCGGGCGTGGCGTAGAGGCGGAAGAGCGCGGTCACCGGGCCGACGCGCAGACCCGTCTCCTCCTCCACCTCGCGGCGGATCGTCTCCTCCGCATGAGCGTCGGACGGGTCGACGATCCCGGCAGGGAGTTCCAGCAGGTGGCCGTCATGGCCGGTCCACCAGGCGGGGAAGCGGAACTGGCGCACCAGCACCACGGTGTCGCGGTCGGGATCGTGCAGCAGGATGGCCGCCCCGTGACCGCGGTCGAGCACCTCGCGGCCCTCCTCCTGCCAGCCGCCGTCCCGCCGGCGGCGGCGGTAGCGGCTGCGGAAAAAGGTGAAGTAGCCGCGCCAGACGAGCTCGGTATCGAGATCGGCGATCTCGGGGTCGGCCGCCCGGTCCGGTTCTAGGGAGCCGCCGCGGCCGCTGTCAGTCGTCATCCCCGTCCCTCACGAGTGGTGCCAGGTTGCCGGTCGACGGGGCCGGTGGCACGACCGGGTCCCGCGACCGTGCCGCCCGGCGAAGCTGGTGCTCGCGCACCAGGATATAGGTGTTGGCGGCGAAGATGACGGCGCCGCCGATCCACACCCAGAGGTCCGGCCAGGCCGCGAAGACCATGGCCGAGAGCATGGTGGCCCAGACCAGGCGCGCGAAGTCGAAGGGCATGACCACATGCGTCTCCGCCCATTTCAGCGACTCGGTCAGGCAGAGCTGCGCGGAGCCGCCGAGCACGCCAACCACGACCAGGATGGCGAGTTCCGCGAGCCCCGGCCAGGACCAGACGAACAGGGCCGGCAGCAGGGCCAGCGGCGCCATCATGATAGAGGCGTAGGCGGCGATGGTGGCGGTGCTTTCGGTGCGGCCGAGATCCTTGATCTGGATCATCACGAAGGCCCAGGCGAAGGATGAGACCAGCACCAGCACCTCGCCCAGCCCGACCGTCGTCAGGCCGGGCCGCAGCACGATGAGGGTGCCGGCGAAGCCGATCACGATGGCCGACCAGCGGCGCCACCCCGCACGCTCCCCGAACAGCAGGAAACCCAGCATGGTGGCGAACAGCGGCGCGGTGAAGCCGAGCGCGGTGACCACGTCCAGGCCGGCCAGCGACAGGGCCGTGAAGTGCGTCAGCATCGCCACAACGTTGACCGCCGCGCGCAGCGCCAGCTTGGGCGCCTGGCGCGTGCGGAAGATCGAGAAGCCGCTCTGCCAGATGAAGGGCAGCGCAACCAGCAGGCCGAAGGCGATGCGGAAGAAGGCGATGACCATCGGGTGCAGCGGCTCGCCCTGACCGTCGAGGTCGTTTTCCGCCAGCACCTTGATGACCGCGTGCATGGTGATGAACAGCACGGTCGACGCCAGCATGAAGACGATGGCCCTGAACGGGCGCCGCTGCCGGGTCTCGGCCGTGCCACCCGGGCGTTCCTTGGGCTGGCCGATGGGGAAGCGAGGCTGGGGCATGCGCCCAAACTGGCCCCGACCGGGCGCGGCCGTCAATTTGGCGCGGGCACATGACAGCCGTGCGACCGCGCCCGCCGAGGCCTGTCAGGCGACCCGACGCAAGGCGGGCCCGTCCTCGGCGATCGACAGGACCACGCTGCCGCGCTTGTGCCGGCCCTCGACCCGCCGGTAGGCCTCGGCGATCCGCGCCAGCGGGTAGACGCCGTCGATCACCGGTCTGACCGACCCGTCGGCCAGTTTCGCGGCGAGGAAGGCCAGGTCCTCCCGGGTGTCGCCCGAGACGCCGACGATCACCCGCCTGCCGCCGCGAAGACGCGTCCACAGCGCCTGCATCATCTCAGTCAGGCCGAACTCGAGCGGGAGGAAGCGGCCGGCGGGGGAGAGCCGGCGGCGAACCTCGCGGAAGCGCATCTTGCCGACCGTGTCGACGACCACGTCGTAGTGGCGACCCTCCGCCAGCGCGTCGGCCGCGGTGTAGTCGACGACGTCGTCGGCGCCGAGAGTCCGCAGCAGGTCGAGGTTGTCCGTGCTGGCCACGGCGGTGACATGCGCGCCGAAAAGCCGGGCTATCTGCACCAGGTGGACACCGACGGCGCCCGAGGCACCGTTGACGAGCACACGCTCTCCGGCCCTGACCTTGGCGAAGTCGCGCAGGAAGACCAGGGCGGTGCAGGCGCCGAACGGTATCGCGGCGGCCTGCTCCGCGCCAATGCCTTCGGGCATCGCGACGATCGCGCCGTCCTGGGCCATGGCGAGATATTCCGCATGCGCGCCGCCGGGGGCGAATCCCATCACGCGGTCGCCGACGGCGAAGTTGCCGACCCGCTCCCCAATCGCCACCACCTCGCCGGCGAAGTCATGGCCGAGGACCCGGCGCCGTGGCCGGAAGAGGCCGACCATCAGCCGGCCGGGCAGCCACATGACACCGTCGAAGGCGGCGGCGCGCAGGCGCCAGTCGGCAGTCGTCACCGCACTCGCCGCGACCTTTACCAGCACGTCGTTGGGACCGATCGCCGGACGCGGCAGATCGCGGATCGCCACCACGTCGGCTGCCCCGTAGCGCTCATAATAGGCCGCTCTCATCGTCTCGCTCCCCATGACCGTTGTGTGTCTTGCCCATGCCCTTCCGATAATAAACATGCAAAACAGAATTAAAATTGACTAAAACTAGCTTTGATATATGCATCGACGTATGGATTGGCGCGCCATCCGATTCGACTGGAACCGTGCCCGGGCCTTCCTCGTCACGGCGGAGGAGGGCTCGCTGAGTGCCGCCGCGCGGGCGCTGGGCATGGCGCAGCCGACGCTGGGCCGGCAGGTCGCGGCGCTGGAACGCGAACTGGGCATCGTCCTGTTCGAGCGGGCCGGTCGCGGCCTGTTGCTCACGCCCGCCGGTATCGACCTGCTGGAACACGTGCGGGCGATGGGCGAAGCGGCGGGACGCGTATCCCTGACGGCAAGCGGCCGGTCGGAGACCATCGAGGGCACGATCGCGATCACGGCGAGCGAGGTCTATTCAGCCCATCTGCTGCCGCCGATCCTCGCCCGGCTGCGCCGCAAGGCGCCAGGCATCGATGTCGAGATCGTCGCCTCCAACACCTCGCTGGATTTGCGCCGGCGCGAGGCTGACATCGCCGTGCGCAACGTCCGGCCGACCCAGCCAGGCCTGATCGCCCGCAAGGTGGCCGATGACCGCGCCCGGCTCTACGCCACCGGGTCCTATCTCGACGAACTCGGCAACCCGTCAACGCCGGCGGAGCTTAGCCGTGCCGCCTTCATCGGCTTCGACACCACGGGTCTGATGATGGACGGGCTGAACGCGCTCGGCCTCAGTCTGACGCCGGCCAATTTCCGGCTGATCACGGCCAACCATCTGGTGCACTGGGAACTGGTGAAGCAGGGGCTGGGCATCGGCGTGGCGCCGGAACGCCTCGGCGACGCCGAGCCCGGGGTGCGCCGGGCCCTGCCGTCACTCGACCCGCTGGTCTTCCCGATCTGGCTGGTCACCCATCGCGAACTGAACACCAGCCGCCGCGTGCGCCTGGTCTTCGATCTGCTGGCCGCCGAGATCGCCCGCTGGTAGCGCCCGGCGCGGCCGGGTCAGTCGCCCAGGCAGGCGACCAGGTCATCGGCGAGATCGCGCATCAGGTGCTCGTAGTGGCCGGGGCCCAGCGGCAGGTCGCCACCGACCGGGTCGAGGACACCTGTGCTGACGCCGGTGTCGCCGGCGATGGCCTCGACGATCGTCGGCTCGAACTGCGGTTCGGCGAAGAGGCACAGCGCGCCGCGCTCGGCGATGGCGTCCTGGATCTCGGCGATGCGCGCCGCGCTCGGCTGGCTGTCCGGCGACACGGTGATCGACCCGGCCGCGGCGAGTCCGAAGCGGACTTCCAGGTATTGATAGGCGTCGTGGAAGACGATGAAGGGGCGGTCGGCGACGGCCGACAGCCGCGCCTCCAGCTCCGCCGCCAGCGCCGCCGTCTCGGCCGCGAAGCGCGCGGCATTGGACCGGTAGGTCTCGGCGTTGGCGGTGTCGATCCCGGCCAGGCGCTCTGCGACCGCCCGGGCGATGGCGGCGGCGTTGTCGGGATCGAGCCAGAGATGCGTGTCCGTGGTGCCGTGATCGTGAGCGTGGTCGGCGTGATCGTCCGTTTCGCCATGATCGTCGTCGTGAGCATGATCCCCGCCTTGATCCCCGCCGTGATCATCGTCGCGATCCCCGCCGTGATCATCGTCATGGCCGTGTTCCTCGCCGTGCGCGTCCTCGCCCGCATGGTCGTCGTGGTCGTGATCATGCTCCGCCCAGGCCCCGCCCTCGCGCGCCTCGAGCAGGACCAGACCGGGTGTGTCGAGGACCGAGAAGCGTGCCTCCACCGGCACTAGGCTTGCCAGCGGCTGTTCCAGCGCGCTTTCCAGCAGGCGGCCGCCCCAGACCACGAGATCGGCCGATTGCAGCATCGCCGCCTGGCTCGGCCGCATGGTGAAGGTGTGCGGGGACTGGGCGCCGTCGATCAGCAGCGCCGGGGCGCCGACACCCTCCATCACCGCCGCGGTGATGCCGTGCAGCGGCGCGACGGAGACGACCACATCGGGTGCCTGCTGGGCCGGCGCCGGGAGGCTGAAGGTGACGAGCGCGGCGAGAACGGCGGCCGGGAGAAGCGTTGGTCTGACGGCGGGCATCGCGGACTCCGGTTCTGGACAACACGGGGTGGGAAGGCGTAAGCACGGAACCGGGAGATTAATGTTATATCATAACAAGTCAACACGCATGCGGAGCGGGATCGAGGTGGGCGTGCAGGAAGGCCGGCTGATCGAGATGCGCGGCGTCGATGTCGATTTCGGCGCGGCCCGGGTGCTGAGCCATGTCGATCTCACGATCGATCGCGGCGAGATCGTCACCGTCATCGGGCCGAACGGCGCGGGCAAGACGACGCTGCTGCGCGTGGCGCTGGGCGCGCTCCGGCCGCATGGCGGCGTGGTCGAGCGGGCGCCCGGCCTCGTTATCGGCTACGTCCCGCAGCGCATCCACGTCGACCCCGTGATGCCGCTGACCGTCGACCGGGTGATGGCGCTGACCGGGCGGCCGGATGCCGGCGCCGTGGCGCACTGGCTGGAGGCGCTGGAGGTGGCGCATCTGCGCCGGCGCCAGCTCGTCGACCTTTCCGGCGGCGAGCTGCAGCGGGTGATGCTGGCCCGGGCCATGGCGCGGGCACCCGGCTTGCTGGTCCTCGACGAGCCCACACAGGGCATGGATGTCGGCGGCCAGGCGGCCTTCTACGCCCTGATCCGGCGGGTCCGCGACGAGACCGGCTGCGGCGTGGTGCTGGTTTCGCACGATCTGCACGTGGTGATGCGCGCCACCGACAAGGTGGTCTGCCTCAACCACCATGTCTGCTGCACCGGGACCGCCACCGCGGTGGCGCGGCACCCGGAATACCGGCGGCTGTTCGGCCCGGCGGACGCCCGCGAACTGGCGATGTTCGCGCACGATCTCGACCATCACCACCACGAGCACGGCGCGCCGGACGGTCTCGATCCCGCCGGGGGGCACCATCACGGCGCCGACCACGCCGGCGCCGGTGGCGGGGCGGAGCGGACACGGCCGTGATCCTGCTCGACGACTTCTTCACCCGCGCCGTCCTCGGCGGTATCGGCGTGGCGCTCGCCGCCGGGCCGCTCGGCTGCTTCGTGGTCTGGCGGCGCATGGCCTATTTCGGCGACACGCTGGCGCATAGCGCGCTGCTCGGCGTCGGGCTCGGCATCGCGCTATCGCTCAACCCGCTGGCTGGAGTGACCGTGGTCTGCGTGCTGATCGCGCTCGCCATCTTCGCCATGCAGCGCCAGCGCCGCTATGCCACCGACACGGTGCTCGGCCTCCTCGCCCACGGCACGCTGGCGACGGGCCTCGTCATCGTCAGCCTGCTGGAGGGGCTCCGGCTCGACCTGCTGGGCTATCTGTTCGGCGACATCCTGGCGATCTCGGCCGCGGACATCGCCGTGATCTACGCCGGGGCGGCGGTCATCCTGGTGGTCCTGTGGCTGATCTGGCGGCCGCTGCTCGCCGAGACCGTCAGCCCCGAGATCGCCCATGTGGAGAGCAGCGCCACGGCCGCCGCCAGGCTCGCGTTCGTGCTGCTGATGGCGCTGATCGTCGCCATCGCCATGCAGGTGGTCGGCCTGCTGCTGATCACCTCGATGCTGATCATCCCGGCGGCCGCGGCGCGGGCGGTCTCACGCACGCCGGAGCAGATGGCCGGGGCGGCCGCCCTGCTCGGCGTCGTGGCGGTACTGGCCGGGCTGCAGGGCTCGCTCAGGGCCGACACGCCGGCCGGCCCCTCCGTGGTCGCCGCGGCGCTCGTCCTCTTCGTCCTGATGCAGGGCGCGGGACGCCTGCTGGCACGCCGGCGCGGCTGACGGACGCGCGTCCTCATGGGCGGGGCCGGCGAGCACCGGCTCCCGACCGGCCCGCTCAGAAGCGCTGCTGGAACTCCGAGACGTAGAGGCTGGCCGGCAGGCCGCTGCCGCGGTTGTAGGAGCCGATCCAGATGTCGTACTGGCCCGACAGCGGCCGCGAGAAGAAGATCGCCGGGTCGAAGCCGTCGGTGTCGTCATTGCACCACCAGGAGCCGTCCGGGGCATTGACGATCAGGGTCGTGTCGTAGGCGGAGCGAACGTAGAACTGCAGCGGCAGGCTGCCGCTGGCCCGATACATGATGCGCACATCGGGCCGGTTGGCGATCGAGCCGCGGCACTGCGGGCTCAGGCTCTCCGCGGCCAGCGTGCCGCCGGCGGTGATGGGAACGATGAAGGGATCGTTCGGATAGCCGGAGTCGAGATAGTAGGTCCCGAAGGACGGGTTGAGCGACCAGTTCTGGGCCAGCGCGGCCGCGGGCGCCACAACCAGGAAAAGTACTGCAAGAAGAAATTTGCGCATCAAGGATATCTCCGCTTACGAAGGGCGACGGCCCTTGTCTCCGACGACTGGAATTACTTCCGTGTTGGAGATTAGCGGGATCGCGCGGCGCAGTAAAAGAGGGGCCGTGACGGGGCGTGTCGATTGGTCGCAATCGGGAAGCCCCGCGCGGCGATGCCGGCGGGGCTTCCGGGTGCGATGCCCGCGAAACGGTCGGGTCAGCCCAGCGGCGCGCCGGTTGTGCTGCGGCGTTGCATCAACTGGTCGAAATGCGCCCAGACACCCGTCTCGCCATGCCAGTCGCCGCGGGTCGCGCCCTTGGAGTATTCGGTCGCCCGCTGCTCGAAGAAGTTGGCGTGCTCGACCCCGTTCAGGATCTCGGTCAGCCAGGGCAGGGGGTGCTCGCGCTCGCCATAGACGGTGGGCAGGCCCAACTGCTTCAGGCGCCAGTCGCAGATGTAGCGGATGTAGCGCTTGATGTCCTGCTCGGTCATGCCCTCGACCGGGCCCATCTCGAAGGCGAGTTCGATGAACTTGTCCTCCAGACCGACCACGGTCTTGGCGCAGTCGACGATGTCGTCCTTGACCGTTTTGGTCAGGCAGCCGGTCTCCGAGGCGAAGGCGTGGAACAGCTTGATCATGCCCTCGCAATGCAGCGACTCGTCGCGCACCGACCAGGAGACGATCTGGCCCATGCCCTTCATCTTGTTGAAGCGCGGAAAGTTCAGCAGCATGGCGAAGGAGGCGAAGAGCTGCAGGCCCTCCGTGAAGGCGCCGAACATGGCCAGTGTGCGGGCGATGTCGGCATTCGTCTCGACGCCGAAATGCTGCATGAAGTCGTGCTTGTCGGCCATCGCCTGGTAATCGAGGAAGGCCGAGAACTCGCTGTCCGGCATGCCGATGGTTTCGAGCAGCAGGGCATAGGCGGCGATGTGGACGGTCTCGATGTTGGAGAACGCCGCCAGCATCATCTTCACCTCGGTCGGTTTGAAGACGCGCGAATAGCGCTCCATGTAGTTGTCGTTGACCTCGACATCCGACTGGGTGAAGAAGCGGAAGATCTGCGTCAGCAGGTTGCGCTCGCTGTCGTCGAGCCTGTTCGCCCAGTCCTTGCAGTCCTCGCCCAGCGGCACCTCCTCCGGCATCCAGTGGACCTGCTGCTGGCGCTTCCAGAAGTCATAGGCCCAGGGATAGCGGAACGGCTTGTAGGAATAGCTGGGCGTCAGGAGTCCTGGCGTGGCAACCGCGTCCGGCATGCTTTTCTCCAAAGAACCGACGGTAAGTCGGGGCGATCGGTGATCGGAAGGGTGCGCTAGATATAGCGTCGGTCGGATTTCCGATCACTATATGTCGTAATGCCGCGCCCGACAACCGGATCGAACACACACTTTCACATGTGGTGCGCCGGTTGGCCCGTGTCCATGCGGCGGGACCGGCACCATGCGCCGCCGGAATGGCCGTGGCCCCATCGACCATTGGTCAGGCGGGGGCTTTGCCTATATTGTCGCAGCATGCTCGGGGGTGTCGAGCGGATGTGGAGAAATGCGATGCCCAAGGTCTTCATCGACGGCGAGGCCGGCACCACCGGCCTGCAGATCCTCGACCGGCTGCAGGGCCGGTCCGATATCGAGCTGATCCGTCTGGACGATGCCCGACGCAAGGACGACGCCGCCCGTCGCGAGGCGCTGAACGGGGCCGACGTGGCGATCCTCTGCCTGCCCGACCAGGCGGCGCGCGATGCCGTGGCGATGATCGACAACCCGTCGACGCGGGTGATCGACGCCTCCACCGCGCACCGCACCGCGGATGGCTGGCATTACGGCTTTCCGGAGATGGATCCGGACCACCGCGCCGCCATCGCCGGCTCGACGCGCATCTCCAATCCCGGCTGCTATCCGACCGGCGCCATCGCCCTGCTGCGGCCGCTGGTCCGGGCCGGGATCGTGCCCACCGACTATCCGGTGTCGGTCAACGCGATCTCCGGCTATTCCGGCGGCGGCAAGGCGCTGATCAGGCGCTTCGAGGAGGAGGGCGACGAGACGCCCTTCTACCTCTACGGCCTGTCGCTGAAGCACAAGCACCTGCCGGAGATGCGGCGCTGGTGCGGCCTCAAGCACGCGCCCGTGTTCATGCCGTCGGTCGGCCGCTTCCGCCAGGGCATGCTGGTGGCGGTGCCGCTGCACCTGTCGGCCCTGCCGGGCTCGCCGGCGCTCGACGACATGGTCGAGGTCTGGCAGGCGCACTATGCCGGCGCGCGCTTCGTCGAGGTGGCCGGCGCGGCGGAGCTCGCCGGTCTGAGCGAGCTCGAGCCTCAGGCGCTGAACGGCAGCAACCGGTTGCGCCTCTACGCCTTCGGCAGCGAGGACGGCAACCAGGCCATGCTGGTCGCCCAGCTCGACAATCTGGGCAAGGGCGCCTCGGGCGCGGCCGTGCAGAACCTGAACCTGGTGCTCGGCCTCGACGAGGCCGCGGGTCTGACCGAGCGGCTCTCCGAGGCGGCCTGAGCGGCCCGGGTGACCGGCGCCGGCGGAACGAGGCTCAATCGTCGCAGTCCAGCCCGCCGAAGACGTTGGGCTGGCAGCGCACGCCGTTGGTGTAGTCGACGCCGCCGAAGCTGTTGGGCTGGCTGCGCACCCCGTTCGACCAGTCCATCCCGCCGAACGTGTTCGGCTGGCTCCTGATGCCGTTCGAATAGTCCAGGCCGCCGAACACGTTGGGCTGGCTGCGCACGCCGTTGGAGGCGTCGAAGCCGTCGAAGACGTTGGGCTGGGTGCGCAGACCGTTGGAGTAGTCGAAGCCGCCGAAGACATTGGGCTGACTGCGCAGCCCGTCGCACTCGGCGGCGCTGAACAGCGCCGGGTCGCAGCCCTGGGCGGGGCTGCCTGCCGGCAGCGCGACGGTGGCGAGCGCGATGGCGACGCCCGCCAGGAGCGGTGCCGCACCTCGGCGTCTGCCGCCGGACTTCCTGTATCGCATCTGCATCGGCCTATTCACCTCCCCCCGCTTGGCATTCGCCGGCAAACGGCGTCCGATGATCCGCCGGCATGGCTTCCGGGGCAAGGGGGTCGGCGCGGCACGACGACAACCGGCGGGAGGTACGGGATGGACGACATGGTCATCGAGGACGCGCGGGAGGACGACCTGCCCGAGGTGGTCAGGCTGCTGGCCGACGACACCTTCGGGCAATCGCGCGAGCGCGCGGTCGATCCGCTGCCGGTGGGCTACCGCCGTGCCTTCGCGGCGATCGACGCCGATCCGCGCAGCCGCCTCCTGGTCGCCCGCCGGGCCGGCCGCGTGGTCGGCACGCTGCAGCTCCACTACCTGGCGAACCTCACCTATCAGGGGGGCGAGCGTTGCCAGATCGAGGGCGTGCGCGTCGCCTGCGACTGCCAGGGACAGGGGCTCGGACGGCGGCTGATCGCCTGGGTGGTCGAGCGGGCGCGCGAACGCGGCTGCGTGATGGTTCAGCTCACCACCAATGCCGGCCGGCCGGAGGCCAGACGCTTCTACGAGGGGCTCGGATTCACCGCCAGCCATGTCGGCATGAAGCGCGATCTCAACTAGAACCAGCGCCGCCACGGAATGGTCACGATTATGGCGGGGCGAAGCGGGAATTTTGGCTTGGCGAAGGGGAATCCGGCAGCTAAACAGGTTTTCGCCACGATGAAGGAGGCTGACAATGCCAAAGGGCCCCGCCCGCGCCATCAGAAGCGCGGTGGTAATGCTCTTCGTCCTGACGATCGCCGCTTGCAATACCCCCCAGTCCCCCACCTCCGCGCTCAGCGCCGCCGCCAGCGAAATGGGGCACGCGCTCGGCGTGGTGACCCCGCCTTCGACCCCCGTCGCCTTCATACTCGACCTGCCCGTCGACCCGATGCCGATCTCCTCCGGCTACGGCCAGCGCTGGGGCCGCCTGCACGAGGGCCTGGATTTCGACGGAGAGTACGGTGATCCGATCTACGCCGCGTCCGACGGCGTGGTGGTCTTCGTCGGTCGCCGCAACGGCTACGGCCGCACCGTCGAGATCCTGCACGTCGCCGGCATCGAGACGCGCTACGCCCACATGTCGGCCTTCGCCGACACCCTCCAGGAGGGCCAGGAGATCGCCGCCGGCACGCCGATCGGCTATATCGGCACGTCGGGCCGCGTCACCGGCGCACATCTCCATTTCGAGGTGCTGATCGACGGCTTGCCGCAGGATCCGCTGCGCCATTTGGCGCTCGACAATATCGACGCCTATGTGCGCGACCCGTCCCTGCTCGCCGGCCTGTGCAGCAGCAGCGACGCGCCACCGGTCACGTGCCAGGATCTGCAATTCGCCGGCATGGGCGATATCGGCCCGCTCTGAACCGTTTCATCCCTTGCTTCCCCTGACACGGTTCTGTGAGGGGAAGTAAGGGAAGCGCAATCCTGAAACTCTAACTTTGATTGATGTTGTGTACCGGCCATAGCCGCTCCACGGTCCTGTATTGATCCATCAATAGAAACTTTTCGCGCCCTATGGCGTCTTTCAATCCCCTCGGGAACTCAGCCATTTCCCGATATCCTGGCAGAATCACAAATTCGACCTGATTGTACTCGAACCGAAAGTCACGCGGGATGCGCCACTCTCTCTCGTGCGAATAATCGACCGTTCGACCGTCAAGGTGATCTTCGCGTATCCGTTGCGGGGTATAAGGTGGCCAGAATGGCGTGACGAACGGAAATACATCCGGCTCCCAATGTTGGCTGGGATAGTGGTCGGCTCTGACGTAATAGGCCGGTCCGCCTCCTGCCGAGAATATGCACGGCTTTGAAAACCCGACCGCATAAGACGAATACTGATTCGCGTGATCCAGCAGACTGGCCCACGGGCACTCGGTGAAGCAGATCGCACGCTGGTTCGTCCACGGCATTCTCGATGCTCTGATACTCTGGCTGTTCAGAATCGAAGCCAGCCGCTCCCCCGCACTCATTCCAGAAAATTCGTTGCGGTCGTTCCCAGGCTTACTATTGCCGAATGGCTCTCCGTCGCGGGTGAAGTGCGCGAGATAGTCCGAGAAATCGGGTCGCTTTCCAGGCATTCGATCCACCTGCCGCAATGAAACACGTGTGTGGGATGCGTGACGTGATTGATCGTATAGCGCCTATTTCAAAAGGCCGTTCACTTTCTCGAATAGCGCTTCGAAGCGGTCTTTCGTGTCGTCCGATATCTTCGGCCAGAGTGACGTGATGTTTTCAGAGAGATATCGGGCCGGTCTGTAATGTCCGAACGCCCCCGATTTCAGGGGGTTGTCCGACAGGTACGCTTCGACGGTGCGCAAGATGCGCGGCTCGTTCGGGTTTAAAGAGGCGGGCTTGATCGCTTTCGTAAGTTGTTTCTTGAATTCCTCGTTTATCAATCCGAGGTAAAAATCACGCTCGAACATGTCCTCGATGTCGGCTTCGTCAGGGGCAACGAAATCCGCGTAGGTCATAACCTGCTTCTTTTTCAGCAATTTTTTCTTGTATAAGTCCTCGACGAGCGGTCGGTCCTTGTCTTGAACGTCCAGCAAGGTCGCGATGTTCATGCCGCGCTGCGGAGCCAAAAGGGCGACGAATGTCGGCACCTTGCCGCTACCGCCGACCGGCGTGATCGTCCATCTTTCGGACAGACCAGTGCGCCCCTCGCGTTCCAATTCGCCGGAAATGGTACGCAGATACAGCATATCGGACGGCCCCTCGACGACCAGGGAATCGGGTCCGACAAAAAGGGTCTGGTGGATTTCATATCCAAGCGCACCCTGTAGCGGAAACAGGCTGTCGTCGGTCGCATCGAAAACATTGGTCAACACCTTAGTGCCGTCCTGCTCCTTGGGGAGTTGTTCGTTGGCGTCGATCCCAAGATCCTGAACAATGCGCACACGCCCGAAATTACGCGGGTCAATCATGAAGGGCGAATGGGTCGAATAAATAAGCTGGTGGTCCGCCAGTTCTTCCTCGAAATAGGTGAGAAGATCGCCCTGTGCCCGACCATGAAGAGACAAGCCCGGCTCGTCCAACAAAAGAATGACATTTTGCTTCTGCCGCTTGATGTCCTCGTACCAAGCCAGGAACGAGAAAAACCAGACGAAACCGCGCGAACGGGAACCAAGCGGTGTATGCGCCCAATGGACGGTGTCATGCACTTCGCCCCAAACGTTGATGCCTTCGCGCATCCCATCAGGGTCTTCGGGTTTCGCATCGCGCACGTCGAATTTCATCTGAACGTGCTTGTTCTGCGACCAGTATTTAATAATTCGCCGTGTCAGGTAGTTGCCCGCACCTTCGAGCTTGTTTTTCAGCTCGGCGGTGTTCTTAGTGGAGACGAGTTCCCTGTGATCCAACCGCGCCAGATTGATTAGTCCAAGGAGCGGCCGGTCGGATTCCTCAAGCTTCTTTTCGTCCTCGCGTTGTATCAGGGCATTCAGATTCGCGTGCCCTTTCATCTGGTAGTATTCGTCGAAGTACAGGAATTTCGGAGCGCGCGGCCATAAAAGAGAGTTGAAAATATAGTGTGCCAGCCCGTGTTCGGCGACTTTGCCGACAAGTGCCTTGCATTCGTTGACTGCTTCGGTGGCCTCGGCTGCATCCAGCACCGCCGCGAAAGCTCCCCAATCGGCGGCCGACTTAAGTGTCTCTTGTAGATCGTCTGGAAATGTCGCGTTGCTGGCTAGGTGTTTCCTCGCGGCCACCTCGTCAATGTCCAGCCAGAATTTGCTGTTGTGTTCTCCGTAATATGTCTTGCGATGGAACGTCATTCCTTTCAGAGCTTTAGAGCCAAAGACATCCTTCACGGCGGCAATGTCGGAGTCATCCAACTCCCACAAGCAATCCACAACAACCGCTTCGTCGCGGTCACCGTTCTCAACGTCGAACCGGTAATCCTCGACTTCCCGTTTCGGGTAGTCGTAGGTCTCGTCGAAGTCGGCATCCTCGCGGATTATCGGATTTGTCCGGTACAATGCGGTGAGAAGTGCTGTCTTGCCGGACTCGTTCTTTCCGACCAGACAGGTTACAAGGTCGTCCACCCTGATCGGACCGGAGTCCCAAATGCTCCTGAATTCGCGAACGGTGAATTCTTTAAGTTTCATTTTGGGCCTCTTGGATATTCTCTCTTGATGAGCCTAGCTGTTTAGTCCCGGCATTTGATGGATCGGATCGGGCGCCGGATCGACCGGCGCCCATTTTCATTCAGCGGCCTCACGGGCCGGGCCGTGGTGCGGCGGGGAGCTGAAGCGCTCCCACAAGGCCTTCTCCTCGACCTCGACCCGCGCCAGATGGGCGTCCTTGACGTGGCCGTAACCGCGGATGTGCTCCGGCAAACCGGCGATCTCCACCGCGACGGCGTGGTTGGCCGCGTCCAGCGAGCCGAGCAGACGCTCGACGATGTCCTCGTACCAGCCGATCAGCGCGCGTTCGCGTCGGCGCTCCGCGGACTTGCCGAAGGGATCGGCCCAGGTGCCGCGCAGGCCCTTCAGTCGGGCCAGGACCTGGAAAGCGCGCAGCATCCACGGGCCGTAGCTGCGCTTCTTCAGGTGGCCGGTCTCCGGGTCGCGCTCGGCCGTAGCGGGCGGCGCCAGGTGGAAGCGCAGGCGGTAGTCGCCATCGAACTCGCGGCGGATGCGCTCCATGAAGGCGCCGTCGGTGAACAGCCGGGCGACCTCGTACTCGTCCTTGTAGGCCATCAGCTTGGCGGCGTAGCGGGCGACCGAGGCGGTCAGCGGCACGGCGTCGAGCGGCGTCTCGCCGCCGGTGGGCCCGTCCAGAAGGGCGCGTTCCGCCGCCTCCACCCGCCCGACCAGGGCGCGGAACCGTTCGGCATAGGCCTGGTTCTGGTAGGCGGTCAGGTGCGCGACCCGGCGCGCCACCAGTTCCTCCAGCGTGCGTGACAGGCGGTGCGCGTCGGGCCGGTCGTCGGCGGGGCGGGCGACCACGGCTTCCACCGCGTCGAGGTCGACGGCGGCGCGGCGGCCCCACAGGAAGGCCTGGCGGTTCATCTCGATGGAGACGCCGTTGAGCTCGATCGCCCGCTCGAGCGACTCGGCGGCCAGCGGGATCAGGCCCTTCTGGAAGGCGAAACCGAGCACGAAGAGGTTTGTGGCGATGGAGTTGCCGAGCAACGCGGTGGCGAGCCGGGAGGCGTCGACCGCGTGCACCGAGCCTTCCGGCCCCGCCATCGAGCGCACCAGGTCCACCATCTCGGCGCCAGGGAAGCGGAAATCGGGGTTGCGGGTGAAGTCCGCCGTGACGTTCTCCGCCCGGTTGATGACCGCGGCGCTGCGGCCGGGCGCCAGCTTGCTCAGCGCCTCGGAACTGGCCGAGACGACGAGATCGCAGCCCAGCAGCAGGTCGGCCGCGCCGGCGGCCACGCGCACGGCGTGGATGTCCTCCGGCGCGCGGGCGATGCGCAGATGGCTGATCACGGCGCCGCCCTTCTGGGCGAGGCCGGTCTGGTCGAGCACGCTGCAGCCCTTGCCCTCGATATGGGCGGCCATGCCGAGCAACGCGCCGATGGTCACCACGCCCGTGCCGCCGACGCCGGTTATCAGGATGTTGTAGGGATCCTCGATCGCCGGGATCGCCGGCGCAGGCAGGTCGGACCAGGGATCGGCGCGCCGGGCCGCCGGTTCGGGCTTGCGCAAGCCCCCGCCCTCGACGGTTACGAAGCTGGGGCAGAAGCCCTTGAGGCAGGAATAGTCCTTGTTGCAGGTCGACTGGTCGATGGTGCGCTTGCGGCCGAACTCGGTCTCGACCGGGATCACCGACAGGCAGTTGGACTGGAACGAGCAGTCGCCGCAGCCCTCGCACACCGCCTCGTTGATGACGACGCGCTTGGGCGGATCGACCATCAGCTTGCGCTTGCGCCGGCGCCGCTTCTCCGCCGCGCAGGTCTGGTCGTAGATCAGCACCGACGTGCCGCGCCATTCGGTCAGTTCGCGCTGGACGCGGTCCAGCTCGTCGCGGTGCTCGACCGGCACGCCGTGCGGCAGCACCATGCCGCCCTCGTAGCGCTCGGGCTCGTCGGTGACGACGACGACCTTGCCGACACCCTCCGCCCGGCACTGGTCGACGATCATCGGCACGGTGAGCTGGCCGTCGACCGGCTGGCCGCCGGTCATGGCGACGGCGTCGTTGTAGAGGATCTTGTAGGTGATGTTGACGCCCGCGGCGATGGCGGCGCGGATCGCCAGCAGGCCGGAATGGAAATAGGTGCCGTCGCCGAGGTTGGCGAAGACGTGATCCGTCCTGGTGAACGGCGCCTGGCCGATCCAGGCCACGCCCTCGCCCCCCATCTGGGAGAAGGTCTCCGTCGAGCGGTCCATCCAGGTCGCCATGTAGTGGCAGCCGATGCCGGCCAGCGCCCGGCTGCCTTCCGGCACCCGGGTCGAGGTGTTGTGCGGGCAGCCCGAGCAGAAATAGGGCACGCGGTCGATGGTGGCCGGGTGGCGCACCACCTTCTCGTTCTCGCGCTCCTCCAGATAGGCGACGCGCTCGGCGATGCCGGGGTGCTCGATGCGCTTCAGCAGACGCCTGCCGATGACCACGGCGATCTGGGCCGGCGACAGCTCGCCGGTCGAGGGCAGAATCCAGTCGCGCTTCTCGTCGAACTTGCCGACGATCACCGGCCGCTTGTCGGCATGCCAGTTGTAGAGCTGCTCCTTCAGCTGGTTCTCGATGACCGCGCGCTTCTCCTCGACGACAATCAGCTCCTCCAGCCCCTCGGCGAAGGCGCGCACGCCCGTGGGCTCCAGCGGCCAGGGCATGCCGACCTTGTAGACGCAGATGCCGAGCTCGGCCGCCAGCGCCGCGTCGATGCGCAGCTCGTCGAGCGCCTGCCGCACGTCGAGATAGCTCTTGCCGGTGGTGACGATGCCGAAGCGGTGGTCGCCGGAATCGAAGACCAGGCGGTCGACCCTGTTGGCGCGGGCGAAGGCGAGGGCGGCGTACAGCTTGTGCCGCATCAGCCGCTCTTCCTGCACCATCGGCGGGTCGGGCCAACGGATGTTGAGCCCGGCCGGCGGCCGCTCGAAATCCTCCGGCAGGACGAAGGCGCCGCGGTCGGGATCGACGAAGACGGAGGCTGAACTGTCGACGGTCTCGGCGATGGTCTTGAAGCCCACCCAGAGGCCGGAGAACCGGCTCATGGCGAAGCCGAGCTGGCCATAGTCGAGGATTTCCTGGACATTGGCCGGGTGCAGCACCGGCATCATCGCCGCCATGAAGGCGTGCTCGGACTGGTGCGGCACGGTGGAGCTCTTGCAGGCATGGTCGTCGCCGGCGATGGCCAGCACGCCGCCATGGCGCGCGGTGCCGGCGAAGTTCGCGTGCTTGAAGACGTCGCCCGAACGGTCGACGCCCGGGCCCTTGCCGTACCAGATGCCGAAGACACCGTCATAGCGCGCGTCCGGCCACAACCCGACCTGCTGCGAGCCCCAGACGGCGGTGGCGCCGAGATCCTCGTTGACCCCGGGCTGGAAGTGGATGTGGTTGTCCTTGAGGAAGCGGCGGGCGCGCCACAGCGCCTGGTCGTAGCCGCCGAGCGGCGAGCCGCGATAGCCGGAGATGAAGCCGGCGGTGTTGAGCCCGGCGGCCAGGTCGCGATCGCGCTGGATCAGCGCGATGCGCACCAGCGCCTGCGTGCCGGTGAGAAAGACCCGCCCTTCTTCGAGCGTGTACTTGTCGTCGAGGGTTACCGCCGCCAGAGCCATCGGCCCTTCCTCCCATTGGGTAATCCGCGTCCCCTTGAAGATAGGGCTTCTCGCCGCCACAGGCAAATGGGACAGCAATGCTGTCTCAAATACGACAGAAACGGATGGACCGGCCGATGTCGCGGACCGATCGTTTCAGAAAAGTCCGCCGAGGAGAAGGATCGCTTTCGCCGAAGGCCCGCGCCTATTCAGCCGCCAGCAGGGACGCCTCGCCGAGGCGGGGCGTGCCCTGGGCATAGGCGGCGCCGAAGCGGTTGGCGAGGAAGCGGTCGAGCGGGATGTCCTCCTGCCGGATCAGGCCGCGGTCGGGCAGGGTGCCGTCGCGGACCAGGTCGAGAACAGCGCAGATGCCGGCCGTTGTGGTGATCTGGATCGCCGTCATCGGCCGGCCCAGCACCTCGGCCGCCAGCACGGTGCGGGTGTATGTCTCGCGGGTCAGGCGGCCGTCGCGGCTGCCGGCGACATCGACATAGATCACCACCTGGTCCTGCATCGTGGTCGGGATGGCGCCTTCCAGTACCACCTTCAGGAGATCGCGCCGTCCGGCCAGGCGCAACTCGTCCAGCAACAGCTTCAGCGCCGCGCGGTGGCCGGGGAAGCGGATGGACTTGTAGGTGACCCGGCGCGCCTTGCCGGCCAGGCTCTCGGCCAGCGAGCCGAGACCGCCCGAGGTGTTGAAGGCCTCGTAGCGGGTGCCGTCGACGGTGAATTCCTCCGACCCCTCCAGCGCCGGCACCTCGACCAGGCGACCGTCGATCAGGGCCTCGCAGGGCTGGATGTATTCGTTGATCACCCCGTCGGTGGACCAGGTGAGGGCGTAGCCGAGCCGGCCTTGCGGGAACTGCGGCAGGGCGCCGACGCGCAGGCGCAGCTCGTCGACCGCGTCGAAGCGCCGCGCCAGGTCGCCCGCGACGATGGAGATGAAACCGGGGGCGAGACCGCATTGCGGCGCGAAGGCGGTGCCGGCATCGGCCGCCAGCGCGCGCACCAGCCGGGTCGTCTCGACGTCCTCGGTGAGGTCGAAATAGTGGCAGCCGGCCGTCTTCGCGGCCCGGGCGACATGGCGGGTCAGCTGGAACGGCAGGGCGGAGAGCACGGCATACTGGCCGGCGAGCAGGCCCGGGAAGTCGTCCACACCGGCGACACGGCGGGTGGCCAGCCGCGGCACCCCGGCATGGGCGTCGAGCGCCGCCGGGGCGGTGTCGGCGAGGGTGACCGCGTAGTCGCCCGTGGCCGCCAGCAGGCGGGCCAGCACGCCGCCGATCTTGCCGGCACCAAGCACCGTGACGGGTGTCATGCTGCGATCTCCCCTGACGAATCGTCCATTTTCCTGGCGTCAGCATGCGCCAGCGCGATGTCGATTTGAATATTGAAATTGGGCGATTCAAAGCGCAGAAATGGACAATATGCCATACTGACTGATCAGAATGACGGACATTGCCCTCGATGACCTGGACCGGCGCCTGATCGCCCTGTTGCGCGACGACGCGCGGCTGCCGGTCGCCACGCTGGCCCGGCGCCTGGCGGTCAGCCGCACCACGGCGCAGGCGCGGCTGGAGCGGCTGGAGCGCGCCGGCGTCATCGCCGGCTACACCGTGCGGCTGGGCCAGGCGTACCGGGCCCGGCGGGTGCGCGCCCATGTGATGATCGAGGCGCCGCAGCGGCACGCGGCGGCGGCCAATGCCGGCATGCGGGCGCTGCCGGAGGTCACTGCCGTCTACTCGATCAGCGGCGCCTTCGACATGATCGCCATCGTCGAGGCGGACTCCATCGAGCGGCTGGACCAGGTGATCGATGCCATTGGCACGCTGGAGGGCGTGGTGCGCACGCAGACGTCGATCATCATGGCGACAAAGTTCGACCGTTAGGATCGTCGGCTGGCGGGCGGTGCGCGCGCCGGGGCCGGTGTGCGGTGCGAATGCCGCCTTGACCGCCGCGCGCCGATACGCCACCTCCATCAGCGATCATGCACCCCTTCGACCGTTCGAGCGAAAGCAGACAGAACCCATGACCGCCAACGCGATCGACGCCCCGGCTAAGGCCCTGCCCGGCTGGGACCTGAGCCACCTCTATGCCGGCCCCAAGAGCGAGGCGCTGACCAGCGACCTGGAGGCGGCGACCCAACGGGCGCGGGCGCTGGAGGCCGAGCTGAAGGGGCGGCTCAAGGACCAGTCCGGCGAGCAGTTGGGCGCGGCGATCGCCGAGTACGAGGCGATCAGCGAGATCCTCGGCCGGGTGATGAGTTTCGCCTATCTGCACTATGCCGAGGCCCAGGGCGATGCCGAGCGCGGCCGCTTCCTGCAGGCGATGCAGGAGAAGGTGACGGCGATTTCCGCCCATCTGCTGTTCTTCACCCTGGAGATCAACAAGATCGAGGAGGCCGATCTGGCGCCGAAGCTGGAGGCGCCGTCGCTCGCCCGGTACGAGCCGTGGCTGCGCGACGTGCGCGAGTTCCGGCCCCATCAGCTCTCCGACGAGGCCGAGCGGATGTTGCTGGAGAAGTCGGTGACGGGCAGCTCCGCCTGGGTGCGGCTGTTCGACGAGACCATGGCCGACCTCGTCTTCACCATCGAGGGCAAGGCGATGGGCTCGGCCGAGGCGCTGAACTGCCTGTCCGCGACCAGTCCGGACCTGCGCCGCGCCGCGGCGGCGGAGATCAGCCGCGTCTTCGCCGCCAACATCCGGCTCTTCACCCACATCACCAACACGCTGGCCAAGGACAAGGCGATCGAGGACGGCTGGCGGCACTTCAAGGAGCCGTGGTCGTCGCGCAACCTCGCCAACCAGGTCGAGGACGAGGTGGTCGACGCGCTGGTGGAGGCCGTGCGCGGCGCCTATCCCAAGCTGTCACACCGCTATTACGCGCTGAAGGCCAGGTGGTTCGGCGTCGAGCAGTTGAACTACTGGGACCGCAACGCGCCCCTGCCCGAGGATGTCGACCGGGAGATCGCCTGGCCGGACGCACGGCGCATCGTGCTCGACGCCTATGGCCGCTTCACGCCGCGCCTGGCGGAGATCGGCCGGCGCTTCTTCGAGGAGAACTGGATCGACGCGCCGGTGCGGCCGGGCAAGTCGCCGGGCGCCTTTTCCCACCCCACCGTGCCCAGCGCACACCCCTACATCCTGCTGAACTACCAGGGCAAGGTGCGCGACGTGATGACCCTGGCGCACGAGCTGGGCCACGGGGTGCACCAGGTGCTGGCGGCCCGGCAGGGCTATTTCCTGTCGTCGACGCCGCTGACCCTGGCGGAGACGGCCAGCGTGTTCGGCGAGATGCTGACCTTCCAGTCGCTGCTGGCGTCGGAGACGGATCCCAAGAACCGCAAGATCATGCTGGCCGCCAAGGTCGAGGACATGATCAACACGGTGGTCCGCCAGATCGCCTTCTACACCTTCGAGCGCAAGGTTCATGCCGAGCGCCAGGAGGGCGAGCTGTCGGCCGAGCGGCTGGGCGAGATCTGGTTCGAGGTGCAGCGCGAGTCGCTCGGCCCCGGCATCCGCCTCGACGACGACTACCGGGCCTGGTGGTCCTATATCCCGCACTTCATCCACTCGCCCTTCTACGTCTACGCCTACGCCTTCGGCGACTGCCTGGTGAACTCGCTCTACGCGGTCTACGAGAACGCCAACGAGGGCTTCGCGGAGAAGTATCTGGAGATGCTGAAGGCTGGCGGCACGCTGCGCCACAAGGAGCTGCTGGCGCCGTTCGGGCTCGATGCCTCCGACCCGGCGTTCTGGCAGAAGGGCCTCGCGGTCATCGAGGGCTTCATCGACCAGCTGGAGGCGGAGGATGCCCGGAGCGCCACCTGAGGGTGCGGGAACGGGCCGCCGGCGAGCGCGCGGGAGCATGACGGGACGCCATGACTGACCGGGAACAGAACAGCTTCGGGGGGCGCGTGCGGCGCTATGCCCGTGTCTCCACGGCGGTCAGCGGCCTCGCCGCCCGGCTGGCGGGCGAGCGCTATCTCGGCGTCAAGATCGACCGGGAACGCCACGCCAAGCAGTTGACCGAGGCGCTCGGCGGGCTCAAGGGCCCGCTGATGAAGGTGGCGCAGATCCTCGCCACCATCCCCGAGGCGCTGCCCAAGGAATATGCCGACGAGCTGCGCCGCCTGCAGGCCGACGCGCCGCCCATGGGCTGGCCCTTCGTGAAGCGCCGCATGCGCGCCGAGCTGGGCCCGGACTGGGAGGGCAAGTTCGCCGATTTCAGCCGCGAGGCCGCCGCCGCCGCCTCGCTCGGCCAGGTGCACAAGGCGCACGACCATGACGGGCGGCTGCTGGCCTGCAAGCTGCAATATCCCGACATGCACTCCGCCGTCGAGGCCGACCTGAAGCAGCTCGGCGTCGTCTTCGGCATCTTCGAGCGCTACGACAACGCCATCTCCACCAAGCAGATCCGCCTGGAGATCGCCGACCGGCTGCGCGAGGAGCTCGACTATACCCGCGAGGCGCGGGCCGAGCAGCTCTATACGGACATGCTGGCCGGGGAGAAGGCGGTGCACGTGCCGGAGGTGGTGCCGGCGCTGTCGACCCGGCGCCTGCTGACCTCGACCTGGCTCGAGGGCAAGCCGATCCTGACCTTCGTCGAGGACCATATCGACCGGCGCAACCAGCTCGCCCTCAACATGTTCCGCGCCTGGTACGTGCCGCTCTACTATTACGGCGTGATCCATGGCGACCCGCATCTGGGCAACTACTCGGTGCGGGAGGACGACACCATCAACCTGCTGGACTTCGGCTGCATCCGCATCTTCCCGCCGGCCTTTGTCGGCGGCGTGATCGACCTCTACCGCGCCCTGCAGAACGACGACCGCGACCTGGCGGTGCACGCCTACGAGACCTGGGGTTTCAAGAACCTGACCAGGGAGCTGGTCGACGTGCTGAACATCTGGGCCAGCTTCATCTACGGCCCCGTGCTGGACGACCGCACCCGCACCATGGGGGAGACCAACAGCGGCGTCTACGGCCGCGAGACGGCGGCCAAGGTGCACGAGGAACTGCGCAAGGTCGGCGGCGTCGAGGTGCCGCGCGAGTTCGTCTTCATGGACCGCGCGGCGCTCGGCCTCGGCTCGGTCTTCATCCACCTCAAGGCGGAGGTGAACTGGCACAATCTGTTCAACGAGCTGATCGAGGGCTTCGCGCTCGACACGCTCGTCGAGCGCCAGAGCGCCATGCTGGACCGGCACGGCTTCGAGATCACCGGCAGCGACGCGACGGCGGCGTGAATCGGGCCGCCGGGGCGCGGTCGCGAGCGCGATCGTCCGATCCCCGCTGTCCTCTTGTGCAGATGCGAATAGTGCGGCAAGGTGCCGCCGCTTTCTCGCACATGAACTCCTGCGCAACCGAGCCGACAGCCCATGAAACTCGCGGTATTGAAGGAGAGGCGCGACGGTGAGACCCGCGTCGCCTCGACCCCGGACAATGTGAAGAAACTGGTCGCCCTCGGCTTCGACGTGGTGGTCGAGACCGGTGCCGGCGACGCGGCCTCCATTTCCGACGAGGCCTTCACGGCGGCGGGCGCCAGCATCGCCGGCAGCGCCGGGGACGCGGTCGCCAACGCCGACGTGGTCCTGAAGGTGCGCCGCCCGCTGCTGCCGGGCGAGGAGGGGGACGAGCTGTCGGGCATGAAGCGTGGCGCGCTGCTGGTCGCCGCGCTCAACCCGCATGACCATCCCGAGGCGCTGAAGGCCTATGCCGAGGCGGGTGTCACGGCCTGCGCCATGGAGTTCATGCCGCGCATCACCCGCGCGCAGTCGATGGACATCCTGTCGAGCCAGTCCAACCTCGCCGGCTACAAGGCGGTGCTGGACGCGGCCTCGGAGTTCGGCAGCGCCTTCCCGATGATGATGACGGCGGCGGGCACCATCCCGCCGGCCAAGGTCTTCGTCATGGGCGCCGGCGTCGCCGGATTGCAGGCCATCGCCACCGCCAAGCGCCTGGGCGCGGTGGTTTCCGCCACCGATGTGCGCCCGGCGGTGAAGGAACAGGTGCAGAGCCTGGGCGGCAGCTTCATCGCCGTGGAGGACGAGGAGTTCAAGGCGGCCGAGACCGCCGGCGGCTACGCCAAGGAGATGAGCCAGGACTACCAGAAGAAGCAGGCGGCGCTGGTGGCCGAGCACATCGCCAAGCAGGACATCGTCATCACCACCGCCCTGATCCCCGGCCGACCGGCGCCCAAGTTGGTGTCGGAGGAGATGGTGCGTTCGATGAAGCGCGGCTCGGTCATCGTCGACCTCGCGGCCGAGCGCGGCGGCAACTGCGCGCTGACCAGGCCGGGCGAGGTGGTGAACGAGGGCGGCGTGAAGATCGTCGGGCACACCAACGTGCCGGCCCGCCTGCCGGCCGACGCCTCGGCGCTCTACGGGCGCAACCTGGTGAACTTCCTCGCCATCCTGGTCGACAAGGAGGCCAAGGTGATGAAGATCGACTGGGACGACGAGATCATGAAGGGGGTGGTGCTGACCCGCGAGGGCTCGGTGGTCCACCCGGCCTTCGCCGAGCAGGCCGCGGCCGCTCCGGCCGAGCCGGCGCCCGCGCCGGAGGCCGAGAGCGCCGGCGCGGAGACGCCGGCGGGTGGCCAGGGCTAGAAGATCGAGGGAGAGATGGACGAACAGAACCTCATCGAGCAGGCCAACACGCTCTCCGAGCAGGCCAGCCAGCTCGCCACCGACGCCGGCAGCCTCGCCACGGCCATCGAGGCAGCCGCGGCGCAGTCCGCGGCCGCCACGGCGGGCCATGGCAGCTTCTTCCTGACCGGCCTGACGGTCTTCGTGCTCGCCTGCTTCGTGGGCTACTACGTGGTCTGGCGGGTCACGCCGGCGCTGCACTCGCCGCTGATGAGCGTCACCAACGCGGTCTCCTCGGTGATTATCGTCGGCGCCCTGATCGCCGCCGGCCCTGCCGTGTTCGGCTTCGGCACGGTGATGGGCTTCCTCGCGGTGATCCTCGCCTCGGTGAACATCTTCGGCGGTTTCATCGTCACCCAGCGCATGCTGGCCATGTACAAGAAAAAGCAGCGCTGAGCGGGACGGGACAGACCATGCAAACCATCGCTGTCTTCGCCTATCTGGTCGCCGCCGTCTGCTTCATCATGGCGCTGAGGGGCCTGTCGTCCCCGGAAACCGCGCGCCAGGGCAACTGGTTCGGCATCGCCGGCATGGCCATCGCCATCGTCACCACGCTGGCCCTGCCGCAGGTGATGAGCTACTGGCTGATCATCATCGGCATCGCCATCGGCGGCTCGATCGGCGCCTTCATCGCGCGCCGGATCAAGATGACCGCCCTGCCGCAGCTGGTCGCCGCCTTCCACAGCCTGGTCGGCCTGGCGGCCGTCTTCGTCGCCGCCGCCGCCTTCTTCAACCCGGCCGCCTACGGTATCGGCCTGCCCGGCAATATCGGCGTCGGCAGCCTGATCGAGATGGCCATCGGCACGGCGATCGGCGCCATCACCTTCACCGGCTCGCTGGTCGCCTTCGCCAAGCTGCAGGGCCTGGTTTCCGGCAAGCCGTTGGTCTTCCCGCTGCAGCACTGGCTGAACCTGGCCCTGGGCATCGCCGTTATCGGGCTGATCGCCTGGATGTCGGCCGGCAACTCGACCATCGCCTTCATCCTGATCATCCTGCTGGCGCTGGCGCTGGGCTTCCTGCTGATCCTGCCGATCGGCGGGGCGGACATGCCGGTCGTCGTCTCGATGCTGAACAGCTATTCCGGCTGGGCGGCCTGCGGCATCGGCTTCACCCTGCAGAACAACCTGCTGATCATCACCGGCGCCCTGGTCGGCTCCTCGGGTGCCATCCTCAGCTACATCATGTGCAAGGGGATGAACCGGTCGATCTTCAACGTCATCCTCGGCGGCTTCGGCGGCGAGTCGGTGGCGTCGGCCGGCGGGCCGGGCGGCGACCGCACGGTCAAGCAGGGCTCGGCCGACGACGCCGCCTTCGTGATGAAGAACGCCCAGAAGGTCATCATCGTGCCGGGCTACGGCATGGCGGTGGCCCAGGCGCAGCACGCCCTGCGCGAGATGGCCGACATCCTGAAGGGCGAGGGCGTGGAGGTGAAATATGCCATCCACCCGGTGGCCGGCCGCATGCCGGGCCACATGAACGTGCTGCTGGCCGAGGCCAACGTGCCCTATGACGAGGTCTTCGAGCTGGAGGACATCAACCGCGACTTCTCCCAGGCCGACGTCGCCTTCGTCATCGGCGCCAACGACGTCACCAACCCGGCCGCCAAGACCGACCCGGCGAGCCCGATCTACGGCATGCCGATCCTCGACGTGGAGCGGGCCAAGACGGTGCTGTTCGTCAAGCGCTCCATGGCCTCGGGCTATGCCGGCGTGGAGAACGAGCTGTTCTTCCGCGACAACACGCTGATGCTGTTCGGCGACGCCAAGGCCATGTGCGAGGACATCGTCAAGGCGCTGGACTGACGCCGGCCACCCATACGGGCCGCAAAGAAAAAACCCCGGCACCGCGAGGCGCCGGGGTCTTTCTTCGAACCGTTCGGGGTCGACCAGCGTCGACTAGAAGCCCTCGCGCTCCATGCGCTTGCGCAGCAGCTTGCGGGTGCGGCGTACGGCCTCCGCCTTCTCGCGGGCCCGCTTCTCGGACGGCTTCTCGTAATTCCGGCGCAGCTTCATCTCGCGGAAGATACCCTCGCGCTGCATCTTCTTCTTCAGCGCGCGGAGGGCCTGATCGACGTTGTTGTCGCGTACCTGAACTTGCACGTCTGACTCACGCTCCTTTCGATTGTCGCCGGTCCCAGGAACTGGTGGCGGTCCAGACGTGACCACCCGACCGGGTGCAGACACGGCCTTCGCATCTGCCGACTTGTATGGTGAACGGAGCGCGTGCATATCACCTTTGCCGAACGAATGCAAAGCCCGAGACCGATGCGCGGCGCGCATGGCGTGCCCGTGCGACGGTGATGCGCGCCCGAAGGACCACGACGCCTCCATGACCCTGCTGAAGATCGCCCAGATCGGCCACCCGATCCTCAGAACGCGGTGCCTGCCGGTCGGCGACCCGACCGATGCGGAGGTCCGGCGCCTGGCGCTGGACATGATCGACACCATGCGCGACGCCCCGGGCGTGGGGCTGGCGGGGCCGCAGGTCTACCAGGACGCCCGCATCATCGTCTTCATGGTGCCGCCCGAGCGGCGGGAGGAGGGCGAGCCGGAGGGGCCGGCGGACGTCACCGCCCTGGTCAACCCCAGCTTCGAGCCCATCGGCGAGGCGATGACGGGCGGCCTGGAGGGCTGCCTGTCGATCCCGGAACTGCGCGGCGTGGTGCCGCGCCATGCCCGCATCCGCTATCGCGGCACGACGCCTGAGGGGGAGGCGATCGAGCGCGAGGCCAGCGGCTTCCACGCCCGCGTCGTGCAGCACGAGATCGACCATCTCGACGGCGTGCTGTTCCTCGACCGCATGCGCGACCTTTCGCTGCTGGCCGCGGCGTCGGAAGTGCACCACCTTCTCGAGGACGACTGACGGCGCCATGGCCATGGCGCCATTCGCGGACAAGGAGCCGAGGAGCAGGTGATGAACGACCAGGCGCGCAGCGACCGGCTGCTGATGCAGATCCTCACCGACGTGCCCTTCGACGGCTGGACCAGCCAGATGCTGAAAAGGGCGGGCGAACAGACGGACCTGTCGCCCGGCGAGGTGGCCATGCTGCTGCCCGGGGGTGTGGCCGATGCATTGACGCTGTTCTCGGACTGGGCCGATGCCGCCGCGATCGCCGCCGCCGACGGGCGGGACGACTTCGCGGAGATGAAGGTGCGCGAGAAGATCGCCTTTCTGGTGCGGGCGCGCCTGGAGGCACTGGAGCCGCATCGCGAGGCGTTGCGACGCTCGCTGGGCGCGCTGATCGCGCCGCATCACGCGGGGCTCGGCACGCGGCTGCTCTACCGCACCTGCGACCGGCTGTGGCGCCGCGCGGGGGACACCGCGACCGACCACAACTTCTACACCAAGCGGGCCCTGCTGGCCGGCGTCTACGCCTCGACCCAGCTCTACTGGCTCAACGACAAGTCCGAGGCGCGGACGGAGAGTTGGGCCTATCTCGACCGGCGGATCGCGGCGGTACTGACGGTCGGCCGGCGCCTGGGCGGCGGTGTGAGCACGCTCGGCCGGTTGGCGGAAGCGCCTTTCAGGCTCGCGGCCCGCCTGCGCGACCGGGCCATGGGCATGGGCCGGGCCGGCGGATAGGGGCGTAAGAATAGGAGGGGGTAGGGTCCGCTACTTCTTGCGGAACTGGTCGAGGGTGACGACGTTGGAGTCGCCCGCCTCGCCCTCGGCGCCCTCCGCAGCCGGGGCGCCGTCGTCCTGGCTCTTCTCCGCGCCCAGCGTCGCCAGATCGGGCACCGCGTCGCCCGCCTCCTCGTCGCCACCCGCCTCCAGCGTCTGGAACTGCAGGGCGAAGTTGACCGACGGGTCGGCGAAGGTGGTGATGGCGGCGAACGGGACGGACAGCCGCTCATGCTTGTTGTTGAAGCTGAGCGTGACCTTGAAGCCCTTGTCGGCCACCTCCAGCCCGTAGAACTGGAACTGCAGCACGATGGTCATCTCGCCGTCGTACTGCTCGCGCAGATAATCCGGCATCTCGACCCCCGGATGGTTGGTCGAGAAGGTCAGGTAGAAATGGTGGTCGCCCGGCAGGCCCTGCTTGGAGGCATACTCCAGGGCGTCGCGAACGACGCCACGCAGCGCGCGCTCGACCATGCGGTCGTATCGAAGACTTTCTTCCCCCATGGGCGCCACACTAGCGAGGCGAAACGGAAATGCAAAGCGGGCTTGCGCGGCCGCGGAATGATTGTTGGCGGCACGGACTGTTCCGGAATCGAAATGATCGACCCGGCCCTTACGCACGACAACTGAAAGGAGAGGTGGGGCGTTCTGTTGCTAGGAGCCCCGGGCCCCACCCAACGCTGCTAAGCGCTGGGGATTAGGTTTAGGCTGTTAAGCCGCATTACGCGGCCGCACGAACCTGAGCAACGTTGTCGTTGGCAACTATTGCGTTTGGCCCGATAACGGCGGAACCATGCCGAGCGAAAACAACGTCTTTACCACGCGCGTCGATCCTGTTTCGCCCCCATGGCCGCCGCCCGCTCATCACGGGGGGCTTGATGGTGGAGGCGCCGGGCACTGCCCCCGGGTCCGCTACGCTTATTCCACGCCGCGTTTATCGCCATAGTCCGTTTCCGGACAGAGGGAATATAGGCACTGGCGCGCGGTTTCGCAATCCATCCGGATGGCCGCGCCGCTGACCATCCGCGGTGGACTCGGCACCGGTGGGAACTAGACTGTCGCCCCATCACCCCGGCGAATCGCGCCGGCCGCCGGCGGGCGGCACGGCACCATTCCAGGAATGCGAGCCAATGCCCCTGTCCGACGAGCAACGCGCCGAGATCGCCCAGCTGAGCGGCCAGACCGGCGCCACCAAGCGCGCCTGCGTCGAGGCTCTGGAGGCGATCCTCTACGAGCCGCTGCCGGTGCTCGACCATGGTTTCGTGCGGGTCATCGACTATATGGGCGACGACGCGGCGATCGTGCAGGCGGCGCGCGTCTCCTACGGTCGCGGCACCAAGAAGGTGCAGCAGGACGAGGGGCTGATCCGCTATCTGATGCGGCACTGGCACACCACGCCCTTCGAGATGTGCGAGATCAAGTTCCACATCAAGCTGCCCATCTTCATCGCCCGGCAGTGGATCCGCCACCGCACGGCGAACGTGAACGAGTACTCCGCCCGCTACTCCATCCTCGACCGCGAGTTCTACATTCCCGCGCCGGCGCAGCTCGCCGCCCAGTCCGCCGCCAACCGGCAGGGCCGGGGCGAGGTGCTGGAGGGCGCGGAGGCGGAAGAGGTGCTGGCCCTGCTGCGCGCCGATGCCGACCGCAGCTACCGCGACTACGAGGTGATGCTGAACGAGCGCGAGGACGGCAGCCAGATCGACCCCGCGCGGTCGGGCCTGGCGCGCGAGCTCGCCCGCATGAACCTGACGCTGAACACCTACACCCAGTGGTACTGGAAGAGCGACCTGCACAACCTGCTGCACTTCCTGCGCCTGCGCGCCGACGCCCACGCCCAGTACGAGATCCGCGCCTATGCCGAGGTCATGCTGGAGGAGGTGGTGAAGCGCTGGGTGCCGGCCGCCTACCGCGCCTTCGTCGACTACCGGCTGGGCGCGGCGACGCTGTCGGCCCAGGGTCTGGACGTGGTCAGGCGCCTGCTCGCCGGCGAGGCCGTCACCCAGGAGACCAGCGGCATGAGCGCGCGGGAATGGCGCGAACTGATGGCCGTGCTGGGCCGCGAGGCCTGACCACCCGGCCGCCTCAGGCGTAGCGCCGGATCACCACGCAGGCATTGAGGCCACCGAAGGCGAGGTTGTTCGACAGCACCGTGTCGTAGTCGAGCGCCCGCGGCGCGTTCGCGACGATGTCGAGGGCGATGTCCGGATCGGTGCCGGTGTGGTTCAGCGTCGCCGGCACGAAGCCCTCGGCGAGGCCGATGATCGAGGCGATGGCCTCCAGGGCCCCGGCGGCACCGAGGCAATGGCCGTGCGCGCTCTTCGTCGAGGTGACGGGGATGGTCCCGGCGCGCTCGCCCAGCGCCCGGTAGAGCGCCTGCGCCTCGCCGACGTCGTTGAGGACGGTGCCGGTTCCGTGGGCGTTGACGCAGTCGATCCCCTCGGCGGTGAGACCGGCGTCCACGATCGCTGCCCGCATGGCCGCGGCCGCGCCCTCGGCGGAGGGTTGCACCAGATCCTCGGCATCGGCGGTGAAGCCGAAGCCGGCGATCTCGGCCAGGATCTCCGCACCCCGCGCCCGCGCGGTCTCCTCGCGCTCCAGCACCAGCATGCCGGCCCCCTCGCCCAGAACCATGCCGCGGCGGTCGTGCGAGAACGGGCGGCAGCTGTCGGGCGCCATCACGCGCATGGCCTCCCACGACTTCATCGGTCCGAGTTCGAAGCTCGCCTCCGACCCGCCGGCGAGCATCGCGTCGGCCATGCCGGCCCGCAGCAGCATCATCGCCGTGCCGATCGCGTGGTTGGAGGTGGAGCAGGCGGAGGAGACGGAGAACACCGGCCCGCGCAGGCCGAGATCCATGCTGACCTGGCTGGCCGCCGCGCTGATCATGAAGCGCGGAATGGTCATCGGATGCACCCGGGCACCCCGGCCGTAGAGCCGGAGATAGGCCTCGTCGAGCGTCGTCAGCCCCCCGGCTCCGGTGCCGGAGATGACGCCGATTCGCCCCGCCGACATGGCGTCGGGGCTGAGCCCGGCCTGGTTGGCGGCCTGGCGGGCGGCGATCACCGCGAACTGGGAGAAGCGGTCGAGCGTGGCCAGCACGCGCGGCTCGAAATAGCCGCCGGGGTCGTAGTCCCGCACCTCCGCCGCGTTCTTGGTGATCAGCTTCCCGGCCAGCTCCGGCCGGATCGGGGCGATGCCGCAATGGCCGGCGACAATGGCCTCGCGAAAGGCCGGCAGGTCGTGGCCAAGGGCGCTGATCTGGCCCATGCCCGTGACAACGATTTTCGTCATGTGTGGCTGTATTCCGCTCCGCAGCGCGTGACACGCGGGCATCGCACCCGTTCAGGGCCGGCGCGCGAGGGTGTCGCTCAAGGTCGTGGGTCTCTTAGCATGGCCTTGGCGGAGTGGCCAATCGTCCCGCGCAGATCTGCCTGCCGCCATGCCCGGGTACCGGCCGCGCCGGTTGATTTCCAGCCATGGCCGCCATAATACGGCCCTCTGGGGCTGGCACCGGAACGGCAGCATGATCAACGCGGCGCACCGCTATATCCTGAAGATGCTGCTGAAGACGCTGGCGGCGACCTCCCTGATCTCCACGGCGGTCGCCTGCCTGATCTATTCGCAGCGCTTCGTCGACGAGATCATCGGCCAGTCCTTCTCGATCCTCGTCTTCCTCGAGATCGTGGTGTCGCTGCTGCCCTACCTGCTGCTGATCGCCTTCCCGGTCACGCTGTGCATCAGCGTCATCTTCATCTACAACAAGCTGATCGGCGACAGCGAGATCCTGGTCCTGCGCGCCGCCGGGGTCAGCCAGTTCGGCCTGATGGCGCCGGCCGTCTGGCTCGCCGTCGTGGCGATGCTGATCTCCTACGTCATGACCCTGCACTTCATCCCGCAGTCCTACCAGCGCTTCAAGGACCTGGCGACGCTGGTCTATTCCGGGCAGATCGACGTCTCGCTGCCGGAGCGTACCTTCAACACGGTGCGCTCCGGCGTGACCGTCTATTTCGACCAGGAACTGGAGGTCGGCTCGGTCGCCGACGTGCTGGTCCACGACAACCGCGACCCGGCCGCCCCGGTGACCGTGGTTGCGGAGCGGGCGACGCTGTCGCCGCTCGGCTCCTCGCTGGAACTGGTGTTCTGGGACGGCACGCTGCAGACCTTCGAGCGCGCCAACAGCCGGGTCAGCACCGTGACCTTCGACCAGTACATCCTGACCGTGGACATGGCGAGCGCGCAGGGTGCGGGCCGTTCGCTGGACGTGGTGGAACTGTCGATGCCGGCGCTGATCGGCGAGTTGCGGGCCGAGGCGGTTGACGAACGGCGCTGGCGGGAGGCGCTGGTCGAGCTGTTCCAGCGGCTGATCAGCCCGCTGCTGAACATCGCCGTCGCCGTCCTGGCGATCGCCGTGCTGTTCAGCGGCGAGCAGGTGCGCACCAATTTCGGCCGTCGCGTCTTCGCCGTCTCGGTGCTGGTGGGCGGCATGCTGCTGCTCTACTACTGGGTCATGGCCCTGGCCCGGAGCACCTCCGCGCTGGTGGTGCTGATGCCGCTGATCGCCATCCTGCCGATCGTCGCCGGCGCCATCGCGCTCTGGCGCAGCAACAACCACGCACCGCGACGCAACCGGGCGCCGGTGCAGGCGGCGGAAGAGCCCGCCGGCGCCTGAGCAGCTCGCCCGCTCAGCGCCTCAGTCCGCCGCCTGTGGCGGGTTCCAGAAGGGCAGCCAGAGCCACTGCTCGGGCACGTCGCGCACCCAGGCCTCGGCGATCGCGTCGACGCGTCGCAGCAGGTCGGCCTCGTCGCTCTCCGGCCCGGTCATGATCGGCTCGCCGCAATAGACGTCGAAATGGCCGCCGTCCCGGCGCACGGTGCAGGCCGGCACCACGCAGCAGGGGTGGCGCCGGGCGATGCGGCTCAGGCTGTGCAGCGCCGTGGTGCCGATGATCGGCCGGCCGAAGGAGGGCACCTGGATCTGGTGATGGGTGCGCTCGTCGATCAGCATGCCGAGCCGGCTGCCCGGCTTCTGAAAATGACGCACCGCCGCGATCGTGCCGTAGCGATCCTTCGGGAAGACGGTCATCCCGGCCCGGGCCCGGATCGCGCCCACCACCTCGTTGATCACCGGGTTGCGGGGCGGCCGGAAGAAGACCGGCGTCGGGCGGCCGGCGACATTGGGCGATATCGCCGTCACCTCCCAATAGCCGATATGCAGGCTGTAGAGCAGGACGGGAACGCCGGCGTCATTCCGCGCCAGGGCCGCGGCCTCGCCATGGATGTGGATGCGCCCGGCCGGCAGCAGGCGGTCGAGCACCGCGTATTCGGCCAGGCAGCGGCCGAGATGACGCCAGTACTTGCGGTGCCGCCGGCGGCGCTCGCGCGGGTCGTCGTCCGGTCGCAGCCAGGCGAGGTTGCTGGCGATCCGCTGGTTGCGCTTCCGCCCGGCGACGATACCCATCAGCCGGCCGATGCCCGAGCCGATGGTCGATACCCAGTTGATGGGCAGCGGGCGCAGCATCGCCACGAAGCCCTTCAGCGCAACGCCCTCCGCCTTCTGGCGGAAGCTGAGCCGCGGCCGGCCGGGATCGGGACTATCGGTCATAGCCCGCATCCTCGAAGCGGCGGTGCGGCCACAGCCATTGGGCAGGCGTCTCGCGGACCCAGGCTTCCAGCCGGTGATTGAAGGCCTGGACGATGCGCCGCGCATCGGTCTCCCGGTCGCCCGTGCGCTCGATCTCGATCGGCGGTTCGCAATGCACGCGGAAGCGGGCGCCGCGGATGCGCCGCACGCGCACCGGCATCAGCAGGGCGTCGAAGCGGATCACCATGTCTCCGACCGTGGTGGCGGAGCGGGCGGGCAGGCCGAACAGCGTGAACTCCGGCCCGGAGATGTAGCGCTGGTCGAGGAGCAGGGCGAGATTGCCGCCCTGGGCCAGCACGCCCATGGCGTCGCGGATCGTCGCCGCGCCGCGGGGCAGCAGGGTCATGCCGCAGGCGATGCGGATGTCGCGCACCACCCGGTCGACGAAGCGGTTGTTGGGCGGCCGGTAGATGCCGGTGACGGTCATGCCGTAGATCTTGGCGACGATCGGCGCCACTTCCCAGTTGCCGACATGGCCGGAAACCAGGATCAGCGGCCGCTTGCCGTAGACCGCGGAGATGTTGCGCGCGCCCTCGATCTCCACCCGGCCGGCCCGGGCGATCTTCTTCAGCACCATGTACTCGGCCGCGATCCGGCCGAGGTGATCCCACATGTCGCGCAGGATCGCCTCGCGCTCGGCCAGCGACTTTTCCGGGAAGACCAGTTCGGTGTTGCGCAGGGCACGGTTGTGCGCCCGCTTGATGCGTGGGCCGATCCAGCGGCCGATGCGCCCGCCGGCGTTCGACACCATGTCGATCGGCAGGAAGGAGACCAGCTGGAAGACGACGTACATCGGCAGGGCCTGCAGCGGGTGCCACAGCCAGTACTGCCGCCAGCTTCGCGAGAAGACCTTGGCCCTCATCGACGCTCGATCGTCATCGGCAGTCCGTGTCGGGGGCGAAGCGTCAGCCGGGAATGCGGTTCGACCGGATGGCCCTCCCGGAGGCGCAGGCGGAAGCGCTGGCCCAGCGTCGCCAGGATCAGCGGACCCTCGGTCATCGCGAAGCCGAGACCGATGCAGGTGCGCGGCCCGGCGCCGAAGGGGATGTAGGCGAGCTTGTGCCTGGGGCGCGGCGGCTCGACGCCCGGCGGCGGCTCGACCTTCTCGTGGTAGAACCGGTCGGGGTCGAAGGCATCGGGATCGCGCCACAGGCCGCGATGGCGGTGCAGCAGCCAGGGCACCACAGCGACCAGGCTGCCGGCCGGCACGTGGCGGCCGCCGAGCTGGTCGTCCTCGCGCGCCTTGCGGGTAAGCACCGGGATCGGCGGGTAGAGGCGCATGGCCTCCTCGAAGACCGAGCGTACGTAGTGCAGCTTGCCGAGATCCTCGTAGGTCGGCGGCCGGTCGCCCAGCACGCTGTCGATCTCGGCATGGAACTTCGCCTCGGCCGCCGGGGAGAGGGAAAGCAGGTACCAGGTCCAGGCGAGCGAGGTCGCCGTCGTCTCGTGCCCGGCGAAGAAGAACACGGACAACTCGTCGCGGATCTCGCCGTGAGGCCGGTCCCGGCCGGTATCCTCGTCCTTGATGCGCAGGATCAGGGAGAGCAGATCCTCGATCTCGTGCTCCTGGCCTCGGCGGTTGTTGATCATCCCGTCGAGCACCTGGTGGATGCGTCTGAGCGCCCGCCCGGCCTTGGGCCGCGGCAGACGGGGCAGCAACCAGCCGGGCAGCCCCATGAACTCGTCGAACTCGACCGAGCGCAGCGTGTCGAGATAGTCCGTGAAGCTCTCGTAGATCACCCGCGCCCGGTCGCCGAGGTCGGAGGAGAACATGGTGCGGCAGATCACCTCGGCGGTGACCCGGGCCATCTCCTCGGCCATGTCGCGCTCCGGCCGCGCGCCTGAATCGACACCGCGCGCCCAGTCGTCCGCCATCTCGATCGTGGTGGCGACCATCATGTCGGCGAAGCGGCGGATCTCCCGGCCATGGAACAGCGGTGTCGCGGCGCGGCGCTGGCGGCGCCAGATCTCGCCGTCGGACAGCAGCATCGAGTTGCCGATGAGCGGGCCCAGCGCCTTCTTCATCTCGTCGGACTTGGGATAGTTGGCCACGTTGGAGACCATGACGTGGCGTACCGTGCGCGGACTGTTGGCCACGAACAGCCAGCGACGGAAGAACTTCTGCGCCAGGAAGCCCGCGTAGTAGGCCTCCTCGGGCCAGACGCCGATGAAATTGCGCCTGGCGGCGGCCATGGCGCGCAGCGGCGACAGGGTCTCCTTGTGGCGGACCGGCATGGCCGGGATGGGCGCGCTGATGGTCATCGCGGCGTCGGGGCTGTCATGGCGTGGCGGCGGATTGGCAGGGCCATAGCGTCCTTGGTGCCGGCGTGCAAGGCCGCGTCCGTCAGGACACCCGGCGCATGACCAGGACCGAGTTCAGGCCCCCGAAGGCGAAGGAGTTGGAGAGCGCCGCCTCGATCGGGATCTCAATCGCCTCGTTGGGCACGTGGCGCAGGTCGCATTCCGGATCGGCGGTGGTGAAGTTGGCGGTCGGCGGCGCCACCTGCTCGGCCACCGCCCTGGCGGTGATCACCGATTCCAGCGCCCCGGCGGCGCCGAGCGAGTGACCATGCATCGACTTGGTCGAGGAGACCGGGATCTCGCGGCCGCGCCCGGCGAAGGCCAGGTGGATCGCCCTGGCCTCGGCCGGATCGTTCTGGCCGGTGCCCGTGCCGTGCGCATTGATGTAGCCGATCGCGTCGGCCGCCAGCCCGGCATCCTTCAGGGCCCGTCGCATGGCCAGCGCCGCGCCTTCCGAGGAGGGGTCGGTGAGGCTGCCGGCGTCGGAGGAGAGGCCGGTGCCGGCGAGTTCGGCGTAGATGCGCGCACCCCGCGCCTTGGCGTCGTCCAGCCGCTCCAGCACCAGGATGCCCGCACCCTCGCCCAGGACCATGCCCTTGCGGTCGACGCAGAAGGGACGGCAGGTGTCGGTGGCCATCACCCGGAGCGCCTGCCAGGCCAGCAGCGAGCCATAGGTGAGGCAGGATTCGCTGCCGCCGGTGATGGCGGCACGGGCGCGCCCGGTGCGCACCATCCACAGGGCCTCGCCGATGGCGTGGTTGGCCGACGAGCAGGCGCTGGTGACGCCGAAGGCCGGGCCGTGCAGGCCCAGATCCATGGTGATGTAGCTCGCCGCCGCGCTCGGCATCGTCTTGGGGATCGACATCGGATGCATGCGCGGCCGCTTCTGGCCGTAGACCCGGTCGGCGTTCTCGTCGATGGTGACGGCGCCGCCGATACCGGTGCCGATGATGGCGGCCGTTTCCTCGGCCAGCGCGTCGGAGAAGGCGAGGCCGGCGTCGGCCACCGCGTCACGCGCGGCGAGAATGGCGAACTGGGTATAGCGGTCGGTCGAGATCAGCTGGGCGTCGGACAGCTTGCCCGCCGGGTCGAAGCCGCGCACCTCGGCCGCCACCTTGATCTGCAGCAGTTCGGACGCGACATGGGTGATCCCGCCGATGCCGGAGCGGCCGTCGCGGGCCGCCTGCCAATGCTCCGCGGCACTGTGTCCCAGAGCCGAGATACAGCCCAGTCCGGTGATCGCGACGCGATGCATTTCGCCCCATGCGTTGAGTGGATCCGAAGGATGTTCCGCCGCACGGCGGCGCCCGGGATCAGGCGGCGTTCTTCTCCGCGATCAGCCGCTGCACGCCGTCGACCACGTCCTGCAGGGTCTCCAGCTTCATGGCGTCGCGGTCCTGCGGCACGTCGATGTCGAACTCGTCCTCGATGGCGAAGATGATCTCGACGAGATCGATCGATTCGATGCCGGTGTCCTCGAGCTTCATGTCGAGGGACAGCGTGCTCGGATCGACCCGCCGCTGATTGGCGACGATATCGATAACCTTCTCTTCAACGGCCTTGGGATCGGTACTCACGGGCTAGTCCCCATTGACGCTGGACGGCGTGACGGATGTGCGCGAACCATGCCCACCGGGCGATGGTCGACGGTTTCTACATACTTTCCCCTCGACACAACAAGGGAAAGCTGTGTCCGCCCGAGGATGCCGGGGTAGCGTTCAGCGCAGATCGACCTGCGGACGGGCGCAGACATTGACGCCCCAGATCTGCTGCACGGGGCCTTGCGACCGCTCGACCTGGATGTCGTAGAAGCACGATCCCTCGTTGAGCTGGATGATCGCGCTTTCGCCGGGGCCCAGATTGGTCGACAGGCGATTGCCGCCCCAGGTGGTGCTGTAGTCCGGCGACACCTGGATCGCCAGCACCTGGGTCGGGGAATTGTTGCGCACGGACACGCTGACCGGATCGGCCTGCGCCGTCGCGCCCACCGCCGCCAGTGTCGCGGCGATGGCCGCGGCAATCCACCTGTCCCGTCGTGCGAGCCACCGCATGACTGGTTTCTCCACTGTCTCTTCCTGATCGTATCAAAGGCGGCACCGATAGGCGACATGATCGAAGCGCTGTCGCCCCGGCCCGCGCGGACCCGCCTCGGTCGCTGCCGACTGGCGGGCCGCTCTCAGGGAAGGAGATAGTCAGCCATTGTGGCAACGCTTTGATCGAAAACGGCTAATCCACGACGATCCGCGGGGCGGCGCGAGGTGCCGCGCCCTGCAGGGCGGCGGCGACCCGGGAGGCGACCGCGCGGAAGGCGCCCGCTTCCGGGCTGTCCGGCGCGCTTGCCACGACCGGCGTGCCGGCGTCGGAGCGGGTGCGGATCTCCAGATGCAGCGGCACCTCGCCGAGGAAGTCGACGCCCAGCCTGGCCGCCTCGTCGCGCGCCCCGCCATGTCCGAAGACCTCGCTGCGCCCGCCGCAATGGGGGCACACGAAATAGGACATGTTCTCCACGATGCCGAGCACCGGCACGTTGACCTTGAGGAACATGTTGAGGCCCTTGCGGGCGTCGATCAGCGCGATGTCCTGCGGCGTGGAGACGATGACCGCGCCGCTCAGCGGCACCTGCTGGGCCATGGTCAACTGGGCGTCGCCGGTGCCGGGCGGCATGTCGACGACCAGGACGTCGAGATCGCCCCAGTTCACGTCGCGCAGCATCTGCACGAGCGCGCTCTGCACCATCGGCCCGCGCCAGATCATCGGCGTGTCCTCCTCGATCAGGAAGCCGATGGACATGACCTTGAGCCCGTAGGCGGTCTTCGGGTCGAGCCGCTTGCCGTCCGGCGAGGTCGGCTTGCCGGAGATGCCGAGCAGGCGGGGCGCGGACGGCCCGTAGATGTCGGCGTCGAGCAGGCCGGTCTTCAGACCCTCCGCCTGCAGCCCGAGGGCGAGGTTGACCGCCAGCGTCGACTTGCCCACGCCGCCCTTGCCCGAGGCGACGGCGATGATCGCCTTGACGCCCGGCACCTCGAGCTGCTGGCGGGCGCGGGGCGTGGCCTGTCCGTTCGCGGGCTGCTCCGCGCTCGACGGTGGCCGGGCGGCCGGCTGGCGCTCGGCCGTCAGGATCGCCGTCGCGGACAGCACGCCCGGCACCCCGGCCATCGCCTTCTCCGCCGCCTGGCGCATCGGTTCCAGCGCGGAACCGGCGGCCGGGTCGACGGCGATGGAGACCTGCACGTGCCCGTCCTTGACGATCAGGCCGTCGATCATCTCCGAGGCGACGATGCTTTGACCGCTCCGGGGCTCCACGACATCGCGAAGGGCCTCGAGGACCTGCTCTCGGGTGACGGCGCCCATGGTTGAAAACTCCCCTCGCTCAACAATATGACCGGAGACTTGACAGCAGCCGGAAGGTCGGGCATCGCCTGACCGCTGCCCGATGGGCGGTCACATAGGCGGTCTTGCCCGTCGAGGCTAGGGGGTGTGCGCCTCTGGCGCCAATGAACGGGGAGTGCATCCGCGTCGGCGGGTCTGGCTCCAAGGAACAAGCGAGGCTGATAGACGCGAACATGCCTTGGAACAATCAGGGTGGAGGCGGCCCGTGGGGCGGCGGATCGGGTGGATCCGGCGGCTCCGGCGGCAATGGACAGAACCCGTGGGGCCAGCGGCCGAGCGGTGGCGGCGGCGGATCCGGCGGCGGCGGTCCCGATTTCGAGGAGATGCTGCGCCGCGGCCAGGACCGCGTGAAGCGCTTCCTGCCGGGCAATCTAGGCGGCGGCCGCGCGATCATCATCATTCTCGTGCTGATCATCGGCGGTTGGGCGCTGACCGGCTTCTACCGGGTGCAGCCCGACCAGGTCGGCGTGGTTCTGACCTTCGGCGAGTACACCTCCACGACCGAACCCGGCCTGCACTACCATCTGCCCTATCCGATCCAGGACGTCGAACGGCCCTCGGTCACGACGGTCAACCGCATCGATATCGGCTTCACCGGCGATCCGGCCTCCGGCCGGGTGCGGGACATCCCCGAGGAAAGCCTGATGCTGACGGGTGACGCCAACCTGATCGACATCGACTTCACGGTTCTCTGGCGCATCGACCGGTCGTCCGAGGGCGTGCGCAACTTCCTCTTCAACATCGCCGATCCCGAGCAGTCGGTGAAGGCGGTGGCGGAGAGCGCGATGCGCGAGGTGATCGGCCAGACCGAGATCCAGCGCGCTCTGACCGAGGACCGCAGCCAGATCGAGGTGGCGGTGCGCGAGCGCACCCAGGCGGTGCTGAACGCGTATGGTGCCGGCGTGCTGATCGACGGCGTGGTGCTGCAGGCGGTCGATCCGCCGGAGCCGGTGATCGACGCCTTCCTCGACGTCGAGCGCGCCCAGCAGGACCAGGACCGACTGCGCAACGAGGCGGAAGCCTATCGCAACGACATCATCCCGCGGGCACGCGGCGAGGCGGAGCGCATGATCCAGCAGGCGGAGGCCTATCGCGAGCAGGTGGTCGCCGAGGCGGAAGGTGACGCCCAGCGCTTCACCTCCGTGCTGGAGAGCTACCAGGTGGCGCCGGCTGTCACCGCCCAGCGGCTCTATCTCGAGACCATCGAGGAGGTGTTCCGCGACGTCGACATGACGATCATCGATTCCGAAGGCACCGGCCAGGGCGTGGTTCCCTACCTGCCGCTCGACCAGCTTCGTGGCTCCACCGCCACCCAGGGACGGTAACCATGCGCAAGGGTCTGATCGCACTCGCCATCGCCGTGGTGGTGATCTTCGTCGTCGCCTCGCAGTCCTTCTTCGTGGTCCGCGAGAACGAGCAGGTGATAGTGCTGCAGTTCGGCGATCCGCAGCGGGTCGTCCGCGAGCCCGGCCTCGAATTCCTGATCCCGTTCCTGCAGAACGCGCAGTATTTCGACCGCCGCATCCTGCCGGTCGATCCGCCGGTGGAGCAGGTGACCTTCGAGGACAACCGGCGTCTCGACGTCGACAGCTTCGTGCGCTACCGCATCACCGATCCGCTGCGCTTCTTCCAGGCCGTCCGCGACGAGGAGGGCGCGGCGCAGCAGATCAGCCGTATCACCAACTCCTCATTGCGTGGTCTGCTGGGCAACCGCACCCAGATCGAGATTCTGTCCGAGCAGCGCGCCGACATCATGGCCAGCATCCTCGAAGCGGTGGAAGCGCAGACCGAGGAGCAGTTCGGCATCGACATCATCGACGTGCGCATCGGCCGCGCCGACGTGCCGGAAGGCACGGTGCAGTCGGTCTACAACCGCATGCGCTCCGAGCGTGAGCGGGAGGCGGCCGAGTTCCGCGCCCAGGGTGAGGAGCTCTCGCAGCAGATCCGCTCCCGCGCCGACCGCGAGCGCACGGTCCTCCTCGCCGAGGCGCAGCGCGAGGCGGAGATCCTGCGCGGTCAGGGCGACGGCCAGGCGATCACCATCCTTGCCGACGCCTATTCCGCCGACGAGGACTTCTTCGCCTTCTACCGGTCGCTGCAGGCCTATCGCCAGTCGCTGGGCAGCGGCACGCATTTCGTGATGTCGCCGACGGGTGACTTCTTCCGCTTCTTCCGCAACGTGTCGGGCGCCGGCATCGAGGCCGGCAGCCTGCCGAGCCTGCCGGTACCCGGTGGCGTTACCGGTGACGGTACCGGTGGTGCCGCTGCCGGGGGCAACGGAACGGCGGACCAGCAGTAGGCCCCGCCGGGCGATGCCCCTGCCGGCCGGTTCGCGCAGCAGGCGCGCGGGCGCCGGGGAGATGGCGCCGCGGTGAGCGACTTCCTCGCCGCGCTCGCCCTGCTCCTGGTGATCGAAGGGTTGGCCTATGCGGCCTTTCCCGAACAGTTGAAACGTCTCCTCGTCACGATGATCGCCACCCCGGCCCGCGTCCTGCGCGGTGCCGGGCTGGTCTTCGCGCTGATCGGCCTCGGCCTGCTGTGGCTGGTGCGCGGCGGCTGACGCGCGACACGGCGCCGCATCTGGGCTCGACCCGGCCTGAATCATCAAGGTCACGCCACCGTGTCTCCGCCGGGTGCCAAAAAGGCACCATATTTCGGTTCCACCAAACTTCGGAACGCACGCGCTGGCCCCCCTTCCGGGCCGAGTCCCCGGTCCGCATAGTCCCCTGTCCGGAAGGCCAGCGGAGGAGATTGATGACAATGAATGAGTCACGAGGACCTCGCACCGCCAACCGGTGCTGCGCCGTGGCCGATGAGGGCGGCGCGATCAAGAGTCTGGTATGGGTGGTGTCGCTGGTCGTCTTGGCGGCGATGCTGCTGTTCATGCAGGCAGCGGCCGTGAAGGCCCAGGACCAGACATCCGTCCAGACCCCCGACCAGACACGGCCGGCGAGCTTCGCCGATCTGGCCGAGCAGTTGCTGCCCTCGGTGGTGAACATCTCGACCACGCAGCTCGTCTCCGGCGGCGCGGGTCAGGAGCTGCCGGAATTCCCGCCCGGATCACCCTTCGAGGACTTCTTCGACCAGTTCCGCAACCCGCCGGAAAACGGGCCGCCGCGGCGGGCGACCGCGCTCGGCTCGGGCTTCATCATCGATCCGGCCGGCGTGGTGATCACCAACAACCACGTCATCGACGCGGCCGACGAAATCAGCGTCATCCTGCAGGACGGCACCGAGTTCGCGGCCGAGGTGGTCGGCACCGATCCGGAGACCGACGTGGCTGTGCTGCGCGTGGAAACCGACGAGCCGCTGCCGGCCGTGTCCTGGGGCGACAGCGACGCCGCCCGGGTCGGCGACTGGATCATCGCCATCGGCAACCCGTTCGGCCTGGGCGGCTCGGTCAGCGCCGGCATCGTCTCGGCCCGCGGCCGCGACATCCAGGCCGGCCGCTACGACGACTTCATCCAGACCGACGCGGCGATCAACCGGGGCAATTCCGGCGGCCCGATGTTCAACATGGATGGCGAGGTGGTCGGCATCAACTCGGCCATCTTCTCGCCCACCGGCGCCTCGGTCGGCATCGGCTTCGCCATTCCCTCCAACCTGGCGCAGAACGTCGTCGACCAGATCCTGGAGTTCGGCCGGACCCGGCGCGGCTGGCTCGGCGTGCGCATCCAGACCGTGACCGACGATATCGCCGAGAGCCTGGGCATGGCCGAGGCCGAGGGCGCGCTCGTCGCCTCGGTGACGCCGGAGGGTCCGGCGGCCGCCGCCGGACTGGAGGCGGGCGACGTGATCCTCTCCTTCAACGGCGAGCCGATCGAGGAGATGCGCGAGCTGCCCCGCGTGGTGGCCGAGACCGAGGTCGGGTCGACGGTGCCGGTCGAGGTATTCCGCCGCGGCGAGACCGAAAGCTTCGAGGTGACGCTCGGCGAGCTCGAGGTTGCCGAGGAACAGGGTCTGCTGGCCCAGGAGGAAGGCGGCGACGCGGCCGTGCGCGAACTGGCCGAACTCGGCCTCACCATCAGCGGCCTGAACGATGCGGTGCGCCAGGAATACGAGCTGCCGCCGGAGTCGACCGGGGTGGTGATCACCGAGGTCGCGCCCGATTCCGCCGCCGCGGAGGAAGGCCTGGTGGCCGGCGAGCTGATCGTCGAGGTCGGCCAGGAGCCGGTGGATTCGCCGGACGACGTGGTCGCCGGCATCGCCGAGGCGCGCGAACAGGACCGCCGGTCGGTCCTGCTGCTGGTCAGCCGCGACGGCCAGCTCCGCTTCGTGGCCCTGCCGCTCGCGGAGTAGGGGCGTCCAGCCATAGCTGGCAAGTGCATGCCGCCGGCGGTCGCCCGATCGCCGGCGGCATCGTCTCGCTCGGGTGTTCCCGTCAGCCCACGAACTGGTCGCGGCGATAGCCCTGGAAATAGAGCAGCGTGGTCAGGTCGCCATGGATCACGCAGGCATCGGCCACCTGCCGCAGCAGCGGCTTGGGACGATAACCGACGCCCAGCCCGGCATGCCGGATCAACTCCGCGTCGTTCGCGCCGTCGCCGACGGCCAGCGTCTGGGAGAGCGTGAGCCCGAGCCGGTCCGCCGTCTCACGCAGCGTTTGGTCCTTCGCCGCGCGGCCCAGGATCGGTTCCCGTACCTGGCCGGTCAGCCGGCCGTCGGCGCGCTCCAGCACGTTTGCGCGGTGTTCCGCGAAGCCGGCCTGGGCGGCCACACTCTCGGTGAAATCGGTGAAGCCGCCGGAGACCAGTACGGTATGGGCGCCGTGGGCCGCCATGGTGCGCACCAGGGTTTCCGCGCCGGGTGACAGGGCGACTTCCGCCAGGGTCTCGGCGATGGCGCTCTCCGGCAGCCCCTGCAGCATGCCGACCCGCTCGCGCAGCGCCGCCTCGAAATCGAGCTCCCCGGCCATGGCGCGCGCGGTGATGGCTGCGATCTCCCGCTTCAGGCCCAGCCGTCCCGCCATCTCGTCCAGCGTTTCCCCGGTGACGATGGTGGAGTCCATGTCCGCCAGCAGCAGGCGCTTGCGCCGGCCCGAGGCGGGCAGCAGGGCGACATCGACCGGCCCGAGGTCGAGGGCGTCGGCGAGCCCTTCCACCTGGCTTCTCAGCGTCGGCGGCACCACATCGTCCAGAGCCCCGCCGGCGGCGTCCAGGGTGAGATCGGCCGCCCGTCCCGGCGCCAGCCAGCCGGTCGGGCCAGGGGTCAGGAGCGGCGAGGCCACGGCCTCGCGCAGCCGATCGACGATCCCGGTGGTGAGGCCGCCATCGGCGGCGGCGACGATGGTGAGAACGAGGTTCATGACGGGGCTTGCCGGGCCGGTTGCGGGGGCCCGCATATGATCCCGGGCGTCCGCCGGAGTAAAGGGCCGCGGACCGGCGGGCAATGGTGCATAAGGGCGTATGGCACAGCAGTCTGAGAAACGTGTTCTGGTGATCGCGGGGCCGACCGCGTCGGGCAAGTCCGGCCTGGCCTTGCGCCTGGGCGAGGCCCTCGACGGCACCATCGTCAATGCCGACAGCATGCAGGTCTATGCCGATCTGCGCATCCTGACCGCGCGGCCAACGCCGGAGGACGAGCGGCGCCTGCCGCACCGCCTCTACGGCGTGCTGCCGGCCGATCAGCCCTGCTCCGCCGCCGCGTGGTGCGACATGGCGCTGGCCGAGATCGAGCTGGCGCTGTCCAGGGGTCGGCGGCCGATCGTGGTGGGTGGCACCGGGCTCTACCTGACCGCCCTGATCGAGGGCCTGAACCATATCCCGGACATTCCGGCACATATCCGCCAGGCGACCCGGGAATTGCTGACGGCGCTCGGCAATGAGGGCTTTCACGAGCAGCTTTCGCGCTGGGATCCCAGGATGGCGGCCCGGATCGGTCCCGGCGACTCCCAGCGCATGGTGCGCGCCTGGGAGGTCATGGCGGCGACCAATCGCTCGCTGGCCGACTGGCAGGCGGAGGAGCGGGTGGGGCCGCCGCAGGAGATGCGCTTCGACGTCGTCGTGCTGATGCCCGGCCGCGCGGCGCTGAACGCCGCCTGCGACAGCCGGTTCGACGCCATGCTGGCGGCGGGCGCGACGGCGGAGGTGGCGGCCCTGCGGGCACGCGGCCTGCCGCGCGACCTGCCGGCGATGAAGGCGCTGGGCGTGCCGGAACTCCTGGCCCATCTCGACGGCGAGATCGATCTGGAGACCGCCGCCGGGCGCGCCAAGGCGGCGACGCGACGCTACGCCAAGCGGCAGACGACCTGGCTGCGCACCCAGCTGATCGGCCGGCTGGCGGGCGAGGGGCCCCCGGCCGCGCGCGCGACGCTGCATGTCAGCCATGACCATGACGCGCAACATTCGGAAAGAATTTGCGCCGAAATCTTGGCGAATATTCGAAATTTCCGTTGACCTGCCCTGGAGCCCCGTCTAGCGTGCCGTTCCCCGCAGAACGGCCTTCCAGGGCGCGTTTCCGCGGTTTTCAACCCCCTGGAGCAGCCCGGCGGCAGGCGTCGGGAGGGCATTCCGTCGCCGACCGGCGCGGCGGGATCGAACGAGACCGGAAGTATGGTGTCATGTCAGACAAGCAGTTGACCGGAGCCGAAGTTGTCCTGAAGGCCTTGGCCGATCAGGGCGTGGACGTGATTTTCGGGTATCCCGGCGGCGCGGTACTGCCGATCTACGACGCGCTGTTCCAGCAGAACCACATCCGCCACGTGCTGGTGCGCCACGAGCAGGCGGCGGTGCACGCCGCGGAGGGCTATGCGCGCTCGACCGGCAAGGTGGGTGTGGTCCTGGTCACCTCCGGTCCCGGCGCCACCAACGCGGTGACCGGCCTGACCGACGCGCTGATGGACTCCATCCCCATCGTCTGCCTCACTGGCCAGGTGGCGACCCACCTGATCGGCAACGACGCCTTCCAGGAGTGCGACACGACCGGCATCACCCGGCCGTGCACCAAGCACAACTACCTGGTGAAGGAGTCGACCAAGCTCGCCCGCACGGTGCACGAGGCCTTCTGGGTGGCCAGGAACGGCCGTCCCGGCCCGGTGGTCATTGACCTGCCCAAGGACATCCAGTTCGCGCCCGCGCCCTACGTGCCGCCAGAGCAAGTGGTCCACCGCACCTACCGGCCGCAGGTCGAGCCCGACCACAAGCTGGTGGAGCAGGCCGTGGAGATGATGGCCCGCGCCAAGCGGCCGATCTTCTACACCGGCGGCGGCGTCATCAATGCCGGGCCGGAGGCGGCGGCGAAGCTGACCCGGCTGGTCGACACGACCGGCTTTCCCGCCACCTCCACGCTGATGGGCCTCGGCGCCATTCCGGCCGCCAACAAGCGGTTCCTGGGCATGCTGGGCATGCACGGCACCTACGAGGCCAACCTGGCGATGTACAATTGCGACCTGATGATCAACATCGGGGCGCGCTTCGACGACCGGGTGACTGGGCTGCTGACCGAGTTCTCGCCCGGGTCGACAAAGATCCACGTCGACATAGACCCGAGCTCGATCAACAAGAACGTCCGCGTTGACCTGCCGATCGTCGGCGATGCCGGCCGCGTGGTCGAGCTGATGGCCGAGATGTGGAAGAAGAAGGGCCTGAAGGCCAACGCCAAGGCCCTGTCCACCTGGTGGCAGCAGATCGAGCAGTGGCGCGCGCGCGAGTGCCTGAAGTTCAGCCAGCCGACCGGCAAGGGCGCGGTGATCAAGCCGCAATACGCCATCAGCCGCCTGGCCCAGATGACCGCCGACCGCGACGACGTCTACATCACCACCGAGGTCGGCCAGCACCAGATGTGGGCGGCCCAGCACATCCCGTTCCAGAAGCCGAACCACTGGATGACCTCGGGCGGGCTCGGCACCATGGGCTACGGCTTCCCGGCGGCGGTCGGCGTGCAGATCGGCCACCCCGACGCCCTGGTGATCGACGTCGCCGGCGAGGCCTCGGTGATGATGATGATCCAGGAGATCGCCACGGCGGTGCAGTACCGCCTGCCGGTGAAGCTCTACATCATCAACAACCAGTGGATGGGCATGGTGCGCCAGTGGCAGGAACTGCTGCATGGCGAGCGCTATTCCCACTCCTATTCAGACTCCCTGCCCGACTTCGTGAAGCTGGCGGAGGCCTTCGGCGCCAAGGGCCTGCGCGCCCAGGAGGTCGACGAGCTGGACGGCGTCATCGCCGAGATGATCGCCCATCCAGGACCGGTGATCGCCGACATCGCCGTCGACCAGAAGGAAAACTGCTTCCCGATGATCCCGGGCGGCCATCCGCATTACGAGATGCTGCTGGGCCCAGAGGACAAGGCCGAGCAGCCGGCTTCCGAGGACGGCATGGTTCTGGTATAGGCCGCGCAGCACCGCCGCCGGCAGCCCGCCGGGCGGCGGCCTCTCCCTTCGAGACAACGCCAATCAACCGTCGCGGCCGCCTGCCATGCCTCCCCAGGAACAAACCGAACGCCATACCATCGCGGTCATCGTCGACAACGAGCCGGGCGTGCTGGCGCGCGTGATCGGCCTGTTCTCCGGCCGCGGCTACAACATCGAGAGCCTGACGGTCGCCGAGATCGACCACACCGGCCAGCGCAGCCGCATCACCATCGTGACCAGCGGCACGCCGATGATCATCGAGCAGATCAAGGCGCAGCTCGAGCGCCTGGTGCCGGTGCACCGGGTCAACGACCTGACCAAGGAAGGGCCATCGGTGGAGCGCGAGCTGGCGCTGGTCAAGGTGCGCGGCTCGGGCGACAAGCGCATCGAAAGCCTGCGCATCGCCGAGATATTCCGCGCCAAGGTGGTCGACAGCACGACCGAGAGCTTCGTCTTCGAGGTGACCGGCAGCGCGGAGAAGATCGACGCCTTCACCGGGCTGATGGCGCCGCTCGGCATGGTCGAGCTCGCCCGCACCGGCGCGGCGGCGATCAGCCGCGGCCAGGAAGGCCTGTTCCTGGACCCCTGAGGTCCGCCCGTTCCAAGGGCCGGCCGGCGCCGGCGACCACACAGAAACCGAGTTCAAGAGAGGACGAAAGAAGGCCATGCGCGTCTATTACGATCGCGATGCGGACGTGAACCTGATCAAGTCGAAGAAGGTCTGCATCATCGGCTACGGTTCCCAGGGCCATGCCCATGCCGCGAACCTGCGGGACAGCGGCGTGGCGGAGGTGCGCATCGCCCTGCGCGAAGGCTCCTCGACCCGCAAGAAGGCGGAGGCCGCCGGCTTCGAAGTGATGACCCCGGCCGAGGCCGCCCAGTGGGCCGACGTGCTGATGATGTGCACGCCCGACGAGCTGCAGGCCGACATCTACAAGGACGACCTGGCGCCCAATCTGAAGGAGGGGGCCGCGCTGGGCTTCGCGCATGGGCTGAACATCCACTTCAACCTGATCGAGCCGCGCGGCGACATCGACATCTTCATGGTGGCGCCCAAGGGACCCGGCCACACCGTGCGTTCGGAGTACCAGCGCGGCGGCGGCGTGCCCTGCCTGATCGCGGTCGACAAGAACGCCACCGGTGCCGCCTTCGACATCGGCCTGTCCTATGCCTCGGCGATCGGCGGCGGCCGTGCCGGCGTCATCGAGACCACCTTCAAGGAGGAATGCGAGACCGACCTGTTCGGCGAGCAGGTCGTGCTCTGCGGCGGCCTGACGGCGCTGATCATGGCCGGCTACGAGACCCTGGTGGAGGCCGGCTACGCGCCGGAGATGGCCTATTTCGAATGCCTGCACGAGGTCAAGCTGATCGTCGACCTGATGTATGAGGGCGGCATCGCCAACATGCGCTACTCGATCTCCAACACGGCCGAGTACGGCGACTACCGCACCGGCCCGAAGATCATCACCGACGAGACCAAGGCGACCATGAAGGAGGTCCTTTCCGACATCCAGAACGGCGTCTTCACGCGCGACTGGATGCTGGAGAACAAGGTCGGCCAGACCAGCTTCAAGGCCACCCGTCGGCGCCAGGCCGAGCACGACATCGAGAAGGTCGGCGAGAAGCTGCGCGCGATGATGCCCTGGATCGCCAAGAACAAGCTGGTCGACAAGGAGAAGAATTGACCGTCGCGCCACCGGCGCGACCAAGCGGACAAGGGCGGCGGCCATCGGGTCGCCGCCCTTTTTCGTGGCCTCCCGGCACATCCTCCGATCTCACGCATACGTTGCGCCGGAGCGCTACTTTCCATATTGGATAGGTGGCGGAAACGAATCGATGCGATAGCATCGTCGACCGGACGGACGGGCAGAGGGCGAGGGGGCTCGGGCGATGGCAACACCGGTGCGCCAGGTCACCATTGTCGGCGGCGGCACCGCCGGCTGGCTGACGGCGACGATGCTGGTCACTTTCCTCAACCGCGGCGCGCCGGAGCGCCGGGTCGAGGTGACGTTGATCGAGAGCCCGAACACGCCCACCATCGGCGTCGGCGAGGCGACGGTGCCCGGCATGGTGCGCATGCTGCGCCAGCTCGACATCGACGAGCGCGCCTTCATCAAGGCCTGCAACGTCTCCTTCAAGCTGGGCGTGCGTTTCGTCGGCTGGAACCTGTGGCCGGACGGCACGTCGCGTACCTTCTTCCACCCGTTCCAGACCGGGCCGAACCTCGCCGGCTACAACGGCGCCTACTTCTTCCACCGCTTCGTCGGGCCGCGCTCCAGCTTCGTCGACCACGTCATCGCCAACAAGGACGCCGTCGACCGCCAGCGCGGGCCCAAGCCGTTCGGCGCGAAGGATTACGAGTCGGCGATGGCTTACGCCTATCACGTCGACGCGGGCCTGTTCGCCGACTTCCTGCGCGAGGTGTGCGTGGAGCGGGGCGTGCGGCATATCCGCGACGACGTGACCTCGGTGACGCTGGACGAGCGCGGCTTCGTCGCCGCCCTGGAGCTGAAGGAACACGGCAGCCACGCCGTCGAGCTGGTGGTCGACTGCACCGGCTTCCGCGGGCTGATCGCCCAGGCGGCCATGGGCGAGCCCTTCATCCCCTGGGGCAACCATCTGCTGTGCGACAGCGCGCTGGCGGTGCAGGTGCCGCACGAGGAGTCGAAGGCGATCGAGCCCAGCACCACGTCGACGGCGCTGGGCGCCGGCTGGGTCTGGAACGTGCCGCTCTTCAACCGGGTGGGCACCGGCTACGTCTATTCCTCGCGCTTTCGCAGCGAGCAGGAGGCGCTGGACGAGTTCCTCGCCCATCTCGGGCCACGCGCCCAGGGCCGCGAGCCGCGCGGCCTGAAGATGCGCATCGGCCATCTGCGCCGGCCCTGGGTGCGGAACTGCGTCACCGTCGGCCTGTCGAGCGGCTTCATCGAGCCGCTGGAGTCGACGGCCATCTACTCGATCGAGATGGCGGCGCGCTGGATCGTCGACGGCTTCCCGACCCTCGACATGCCGCAGGGTCTGCTCAACCGCTACAACGGGCGCATGACGCGGCTCTACGAGGAGATCCGCGACTTCGTCATGATGCACTACCTGCTGTCCAACCGGGACGAGCCGTTCTGGCGCGCGGCGCGCGAGGAGGTCGAGGTGCCCGAGCGGCTGGCCGAGCGGCTGGAGATGTGGGCGAACTGCCTGCCGGCCGATATCGACGTCGCCGGCAACCAGCTCTTCAACGAGTGGAACTTCCTCTACGTGCTCTACGGAAAGGGCTTCTTCGACGACAAGGAGTTCGGACTGGAATCCATCGTCTCGCCGCAGCCCTGGACCCAGTTCACCGACCAGTTGAACCGCGCCAAGCGGCAATTCCGCAAGGGCCTGCCGGGGCATGCCGACCTGCTGCGGCACCTGCGCGGCGAGGGCGACGGCGCGGCGGACGCGACCGCCAGCCTGATCACCGGAACCTTCGGCGACGCCCAGGCCTTCGCCGGACCGACGCAGGCCGCCGTCTCGACCCCGCAATTCGATCCCCGGCGCTACATGCGCGGCCCCACCGTGCGTCGCTGAGGCGGTTGGCCCCGAACGGCACCCCCGAACGGCGACCCCCCGATGGCGATGACGGCTATTCCGCCGCCGCCCTGCCGGCGCCGGCCTTGCCGGAGCGCTCGTGCAGGTCGCGTTCGCCGTCGACCATGTAGTCGCGGGTCAGCGGCACCGCGGCGCGGTCCCGGGTCAGCTGCATCTGGAAGACATTGCCACCCTCATAGCGGAAATAGGCCTCGCAGGCGGCGAGGTAGAACTCCCACATGCGGCAGAACCGCTCGTCGTTGATCGCCTTCACGCGGTCCAGGTTGGCGAGGAAGCGCTGGCGCCAGTGCCTCAGCGTCTCGGCGTAGTGCAGGCGCAGAATCTCGCAATCCGTGACCCAGAGGCCGGTGCGCTCCGTCGACTGGAAGACCTCCGACAGGGCCGGCGTGTACCCGCCGGGGAAGATGTACTTGCGGATCCAGGCGCCGGTCGAGCCCGGCGGGTCCTTGCGGCCGATGGAATGCAGCAGCGCCACGCCGTCCGGCTTCAGGAGGTCGCGGACCTTGGCGAAGAAGGTGTCGTAATTGGGCGCGCCGACATGCTCGAACATGCCGACGGAGACCATGCGGTCGAAGCTCTCGTCCACATTGCGGTAGTCCATCAGTTCCAGGCGCACCCGGTCGTCGAGGCCGGCCGCCCGGACCCGCTCCCGGCCCAGCTCGAGCTGGGCTTCCGACAGGGTGATGCCCAGCACCTCGACATCGGCCATCGTGGCCAGCGTCATCGCCATGCCGCCCCAGCCGCAGCCGATATCGAGCACCTTCATGCCGGGCTTCAGGTTCAGCTTGGCGGCGATGTGCAGCTTCTTGTTGAGCTGCGCCTGCTCCAGCGTGTCGTCGGGCGACCGGAAATAGGCGCAGGAATACTGCATGTCCTGGTCGAGGAAGAGCCGGTAGAGGTCGTTCGAGATGTCGTAATGGTGCGCGACGTTGGACTTCGCGCGCTTAAGCCGGTTCGCCTGGTGCAGCGGCCGCAGCACCCGGTCGAGCCGAGACAGCCAGCGATAGGCGGGGATGTCGACCAGGTAGTCCCGGTTGGACAGCATGACCTCGAGCAGCTGGTAGACGTCGTGGCCGACCGGCTCCAGCGTGCCGTCCATGTAACCCTCGCCGAAGGCCAGTTCGGTCTTGAAGACGAGCGAGCGGTAAAGCGCCTTGTCCTTGAGTCGCATCGTCGCTTCCGGTCCGGGAGCGCCCTCGAACCGGTGCGTACGGCCATCGACGTCGATCACGGTCAGCCGACCCGTCCGGATCAGGCGGCTGAGGACCTTCGACAGCAGCTGCATGGTTGCAGACCCTTCACGTCGTTGATCAGTTTCCGGCGGTCAGTCTGCCATATGACTTGGAAGCATTCCAAGATGGTCGGCCGCGCGCACATGCCGGATCTGCGCCGGTTTTCGCTTGCCATCGCCGACGGTTTTCGCGCAGCCTGTGGCGATGATCGACGCGACCACCAGTTTGCGGCCCCTGACCGACGCCCCCGCGGGCGCGGCGTTGCCTGCGCGCGATCTGCTACTCGGCCTCCTTACCCTGCGACTTAGCGGCCCCTGGGCGCGCTGAGGCGGGGTTGGTGATCGCTTGAGGTCGAGCGCGAGAACCAGCCCTTAGCGAGCGCTCAGGGGAGCCACTACAGGCCGGTTCCGCCGATACCCATTTCCACACGACTTTCCAGGCGGTACCGGACCCGGTATCAGACCGTCTCGACCGTTCCGGGCCGAACGCCCAGCGATGGAGCATTGGACAAGCGATGAGTAGCAACGATCGGGTGAAGATCTTCGATACCACCCTGCGCGACGGCGAGCAGTCGCCCGGCGCCTCGATGAACCTGGAAGAGAAGCTGACCATCGCCCTGCTCCTCGAGGAGATGGGCGTCGACATCATCGAGGCCGGCTTCCCGATCGCCTCCAACGGCGATTTCGAGGCGGTGAAGACCATCGCCGACACGGTGCGCAACACCACCATCGCCGGCCTCGCCCGCGCTTCGCTGAAGGATATCGACCGGGCGGCGGAAGCCCTGAAGGGGGCGGCCAGCCCGCGCATCCACACCTTCATCTCCACCTCGCCGCTGCACATGAAGTACAAGCTGCAGATGGAGCCCGAGGCGGTGCTGGAGGCGATCAGCGCCTCGGTCTCCCACGCCCGCAAGTACACCGACGACGTGGAGTGGAGCCCGGAGGACGGCAGCCGCACCGAGCCCGACTTCCTGTGCCGGGCGGTCGAGCTGGCGATCCGTGCCGGCGCCACCACCATCAACATCCCCGACACGGTCGGCTACGCCGTGCCGGAGGAATATGCCGCCATGTTCAAGATGGTGATGGAGCGCGTGCCGGGGTCGGAGAAGGTCACCTTCTCCTCGCACACCCACAATGATCTCGGCCTCGCCGTCGCCAACGCGCTGGCCGCCGTCAAGGTCGGCGTGCGCCAGATCGAGTGCACCATCAACGGCATCGGCGAGCGGGCCGGCAATGCCGCGCTGGAAGAGGTGGTGATGGCAATCCGCACGCGGCCCGACGTCTATCCCTACGACAACGGCATCGACACCACGCTGATCACCCGCGCCTCGCGCCTGCTGGCCACCACGATCGGCTTCCAGGTGCAGCCCAACAAGGCGATCGTCGGCGCCAACGCCTTCGCGCATGAGAGCGGCATCCACCAGGACGGCGTGCTGAAGCATGCCGCGACCTACGAGATCATGACGCCGGAATCGGTCGGACTGACCAAGACCAATCTGGTGATGGGCAAGCATTCCGGCCGGCACGCCTTCAAGTCGAAGCTCAAGGAGCTGGGCTTCGAGCTTGGCGACAATGCCTTCCAGGACGCCTTCCAACGCTTCAAGACGTTGGCGGACCGCAAGAAGGAGGTGTTCGACGAGGATATCGTGGCCCTGGTCGACGACCAGATCGCCAGCCAGCACGAGCGGGTGAAGTTCGTCTCGCTGGGCGTGATGGCAGGCTCGATCGGCCAGCAGACCGCCCAGATCGTGCTCGAGATGGACGGCGAGACCAGATGGTCCCAGGCCCAGGGTGCGGGGCCGGTCGACGCCATCTTCAAGGCCATCGGCGACATCATCAAGCACAACGCCACCCTCCAGCTCTATCAGGTGCATGCCGTCACCGGCGGTACCGACGCCCAGGCAGAGGTCACGGTCCGGCTGGAGGAGGACGGGGTGACGGTGAACGGGCAGGGGGCCGACTACGACACGCTCGTCGCCTCCGCCCGGGCCTATATCCACGCGCTCAACAAGCTGATGGTGAAGCGCGAGAAGACCGCCCATCCGCAGCACAGCGCGACACGCCTGTCGGCCTGACCGGTCGGTGTGGGAATGGTTGCGGGCCCGCCGGTCGCCGCCGGCGGGCCCGTCGCGTTGGTGGCAAAGTGAAGGCGGGCGGCCGCAACCTTTCCGCGATTGAGCCGCGTAAATGTCCGCGTCCTGGTGCATGCTCGCCTCGATAATCAATCGAACGGGGAGAGTACCGATGCCGGCCGTGGGAACATCAACCAGCCCGCGCGGGGTGGCCTTCAGGCGCCTGAACCGTGATCAGGCGCGGCGTCTGCGCCTGCTTGCGGCAATCGGCGGGGCGGCGCTGGTCCTGGCGGCCTGCGACCAGCCGCCAGGCGCGCGTGGCGGCGTGGCGTCGACGCCGGAGAGCTACGGCACCGCCGGCATCAGCGTCGGCGGCGACACCTTCCCCGACGCGCAGCTATCGGGCGAGACGCCGGTCTCCGTCGACCGCACCTCGACCGTCAGTCTCGACGTCGACACCGCGTCCTACAGCTATGCCAGGCGCCTGATCCTGGGCGAGGGGCGGCTGCCGCCGCAGCAGGCGATCCGGCCGGAGGAATGGGTCAACTATTTCGACTACGCCTACCCGCGTCCCGGCTACGGCCAGGCGCTGCAGGCGACGAGCTGGGTCTACCAGGCGCCGTGGCGCGCCGACCGGGTGCTGGTGCATGTCGGCGTGGCCGCCGCCGAGCCCGCCTTCGGCATTCGTCAGCCGCAGAATCTGGTCGTCCTGGTCGACGTCTCCGGCTCCATGGCCGGGCGCGATTCGGCGGGACTGGCGGGCGATGTGCTGCGGGCGCTGGCGGCCCGCGTGTCGCCGCAGGACCAGGTCTCGGTGGTCGCCTTCGCCGGCACCTCCCGGACCATCCTGCCGCCGACCGGAGGAGCCAACCGCTGGGCCATCGCCGGGGCCGCCGATGCGCTGGACGCCGGCGGCTGGTCGGCGGGCGAACGCGCGCTCGACCACGCCTACGACCTGGCGCGGCGGAGCGCCAGGCCGGGCGACACCAGCCGCGTCATGGTGATCACCGATGGCGACTTCACCGACGGCGCGCGTACGCCGCAGGAACTGGTCGCCTATGTCGCCGACCGCCGCCGCTCGGGCGTCTTCCTGTCGCTGCTGGGGGTCAGCCGCGGCGGCTTCGACGACGCCGCGCTGCAGGCGCTGGCCCAGGCCGGCAATGGCGAGGCCGCCTATCTCGACGACGCGATCGAGGCCGAGCGCGTGATCGAGAGCCTGCTCGCCGCCGGGGCGCCGGTGGCGCGCGATGCCCGGGTGGACTTGGAATTCAACCCGGCCCTGGTCCGCTCCTGGCGCCTGGTGGGCTACGAGACGCGGGAGATCAGCCGGCAGGAGTTCTTCGACCCGCGCACCGACGCGGCCGAGATACGGCCGGGCCAGGAGGTGACGCTGATCTACGAACTGGCGCTGGTGGGCAGTCCCGGCCCGTCCCTTGAGGGCGGACCCTATCGCTATCCCGGTACCGCCGGTACGGGACAGGACGGCGCGGGACAGTACGGCGCGGGACAGTACGGCGCGGGACAGTACGGCGCGGGGCCGGGCAGCACCGGCGGCTTCGTCCAGCCCTATCGCCAGGGCGTGCCGCCGACGGGTGTCGTCCAGCCCTACCCGTCGCCCTATCCGTGGCCGGTCGCGGGCGAGCTCGGCTTCCTCAGGCTGCGCTACCGGGACGTGGCGAACGGACAGATCCGCGAGACGCGACAGCCGATCCAGGCCGGGACGTTGCAGCCGGTGACCGCCATGCCCACCGACATCCGCTTCGCCGCCGCCGTCGCCATGGCGGCCCAGGCGGCGCGCGGCGACCTTGCCGGGGCGCAGGCGGCGCAGTCGGCGGTCTGGCTGGCTCGCGGGGCGCTGGGCGCCGACCCCGACGGTGAACGCTCGGAGTTCGCGCGCATCGCCGAGGCGATCGTCCGGCTGGCCGGCGGCTATCGCTGAGCCAGACAGGATCACGGCTTGACGGAGCCGGCTCCGTCAAGCCGTGCAAATCCTGTCTATTGTCAATCTATTGGTGCGGATTCACATATCTTGACGGAAGCGCTCGCGCGATTCCGTCAAGATATGATCCGCACTAGCGCCGGCTGGGCGGCACCTCAGGGAAAGCTGCAGTCGGGCAGGCCGTCGAAGGAGACGGTGCCGGACCCGGTGCCGTCGAAGCTGCTGCACTGGACGCCGCCGCCCGTGCCGTCCCAGCTGTTGCCGGTGCCGCTGACGATGGCGTTGGAGGACACCGACAGCGCGGCGATCGAAACCGCGCCGATCGTGTTGTTGGAGACGGTGACGTTCGCCGTCTGACCGACGTGGACTCCGCGTTGAGAGCCGATGATCGTGTTGCCGGTGACACGTCCACCGGTGAAGCCCATGTTTACGCCGCTCGCCGTGTTCTCGATCCAGTTGTTCTCGACGACGTTGTAGGACGGCGTGAGGAAATCGACGGCTCTCGTTGTGATGATGCCTCCAGAGAAACTGTCGGCCGAGATGATCGTGTTGCCGCTCACCAGGGTGTCGTCGACGTTGACCAAGAACATGCCATATTGCGTGAGCTCCGACTGAGCCAGCATGTTCCCCGAGATGACGGTGCCGGTCGCGTGGTTCACCTGTATGGTGAACCAGTTGATGTTGCCCATCACCGTGCTGTTCATGGTGAACGTGTTGTTGGCGATGATCGCGCCATGCACGATGGACATCGGGTCGCCACGGATCCACACGCCCGCATTGGTGGTTCCGTCGAGTGCTATGGTGTTGCCGGTGACGCTCAGCGCAGACGATCTTCCAAAAACCGCAAAACTGTTGTTGCCGCCCGCTATCCGGATGTAGTTGTCCGCAATTCGGATGTCGGTGCCCCGCAGGACGGTGACGCCGAAGCGACTGTTGCCTTGGAACTCGATGACGTTGTCGCGCAGCAGGGCGTCATGGACATCGGTCAGACTCACGGCTGTACCGGTGCCCTGGATGGTGTTTCCGGCGATCAGCAGCCGCTCCACGTCGGCTGCGCGTATGCCGTAGCGAAGCGGTGACGACATGGAATAGCGGATCTCCGACTGTTCGATGCGAACGTCGTCGCCGATGACGCGGATGGCCTGGCCGCTGGTATTGAAGGAGAGGCCGAAGAGGCGCGCGCGATCGTCCGCGGTGATGGCCGCGGTGGTCTCCGTGGTGGTGGTGGCGGTGAAGGTGCCGACACTGCCTTGCGGCGTGAAGCTGGCGAACAGGCCGCCCGTGGTCATGAAGTGGTCGGCGATGGTGGCACCGCCGCCGATGAGCAGCTGACCGGGCAGCAGCGTGCCCTGCACGTCGATATCGCCATTGCTGTCCAGCACCACGATGACGCCGTCGGGACCTGCCATCGCGATGCCGGTCGCCAGGTCGTAGGGATCGGCGAAGCTGCCGTCGCCATCGCCGGCGTTCTCGACATAGATGACGGGGCCGACACTGCCGCCGCCGGCGCGCACGACGTCGCTGGTCCGCGCGATGTGCCGTTCCCCGATGACGAGCTCGCGCCGTCGCTGGATCGGGTCGGTCATCAGCCGTCCGGCGCGGTCGACCGGCGCGTCGGCGACACTCTGTAGGGGAACGTACAGACTGACGACGCCCCGGATATCGTCATCGCCGGACTCGTCCAGGAACGCCTCGGCGCCGATGGTGAGGTGGGATCCCTCTCCCAGCAGGGGAAGGTCGTGGGCGCGCCACTCCCCTCCGAGCCGCAGACCGGTGACGTCCTCGACCTCGGAGCCGGTGAAGTGGTAACCGCCAAGACGGAGCCACAACTCGTCGTCTTGTCCGGTCAACCCGTCGAGGGGCAGCCGGACCCCGAACCCGCCATCGACGCCGGAGAGGGCCAGACCCTCGGTTCCGGTGATGCGGGCCTGCAGCGTGCCGCCGCTTTCCACCACCGTGGCCACCAGGGGATCGATCTCCCAGACCGATCCCTCGGCGATGTAGCCGTTGAGATGGGCGGTCAGGTCCTCCGTGAGCAGCTCGAGCCCCAGCGTACCCCGCAGGACACCGCTCTCTCCGGCCGATTCGTACCAGTCGAGCAGGGCGTAGCCGCCGAGAACGAAACTGCCGGAGAGGCGCTCGCGCTGTCCGACGCCGATACCCAGGACCATGCCATCGCCGTCGCTGGTGCCGGCACGGAACGTCGCGTAGCCGAAGCCGTCGCCATCCCCCGTGAAGGGCAGGTAGGCCTCCGCATCGGCGCGGAAGTCGTACTCACCAGGTTGCAGCACGACGTCGACGAAGGGGGCAGGTGCCTGGGCGAAGACCGATGCGCCTGGATGCAGAAGAGCCGCCGAGACGGCGACAGCCCACCCCGACGGAACGATACTGCGGCGCATCTTGAGGATTCCTTGTTTCCGGTGTGAAAGACGGCGGCGAATACAGAAAAAACTGACAAAAGTATGTATAGATCGGTCGCATCAGGAAAACGATAGGAAGCAAATCCGCAAACCATCCGAGTGGTGCGCTCCGGCCCATCGGAACGGATCGTGGAGACTCAGGGAAAGCTGCAGTCGGGCAGGCCGTCGAAGGAGACGGTGCCCGACCCGGTGCCGTCGAAGCTGCTGCACTGGACGCCGCCGCCCGTGCCGTCCCAGCTGTTGCCGGTGCCGCTGACGATGGCGCCGTTGCGTACCGTCAGAACGGCACCGCTGGTCGAAGCGACGGCGTTGCCTGAGATGTCGAGGCCGGTCGACAGGCTGGCGGTGATGGCGTCCTCGGTGCCGCCGATCGTGTTGCCGGTGATACCGCCGCCGCCGATACCGAAGGCGATGCCGCGCCGGATATCGCTGATCACGTTGCCGCCGACATGGTTGAGCGCGCCGGCGTCTCGCCCGGCGACCGTGATGCCGGTGCCCGAGTTGCCGCTGCCGGCGATCGTGTTTCCGGCGACCATGCTGCCGTCGACATCGTTCAGCGAGATGCCGGTGCCCGTCGCCTCCAGCCGGATGAGGTTGTCGAGGATCAAGGTGCCGTCCGCCTCGTCGATCGCGATCGCCGCCAGGGTCGGGCCGAAGGCGGTGATCATGTTGCCGGCGATCAGCGCGTTTTCGACGGGGCTCATGACGCTGCCGGAGAGGCCGATCGCCGAGCCGCCGAGCTGTCGCGTCGAGATCGCGTTGCCGGTGATGCGAAGGCCGGAACTGCCGCTGAAGATGCCGTAGCTGTTCGTGCCCTCGATGGCGATGTTGTTGTCCGAGACGGTGACGCCGTCGCCCCGGATGAACAGGCCCGCATGGTTGTCGCCATCGGTGGTGATGGTGTTGGCATGGACCAGCGCGCCCGGCGTCTCGAACAGCCGGATGGCGGTGCCGCCGTCGCCGGTGCCCAGGATCGTGTTGGCGACGATGCGCAGGTCGGCCGCGCCCTCGGCATTGATCGCGTGGTCGTTGGCGCCACCGGCGACGCGGATGTCCGAGCGCTCGATCGTCACCCCGTCGCCGGTGACGTGGATCGCCGTGCCGGCGCGGTCGAAGGAGAGGCCGAAGAGGCGCGTGTCGTCGACCGCCGTGATCGCCGCGCCCGTTCCCCCGCCGCCCAGGAAGGTGCCGACCTGTCCCTGTGGGGTGAAGCTGGCGAAGATGCCGTCGCTGGTGGTGAAATGGTCGTCGATGGTGACGCCGCCGCCGATCAGAAGCTGACCGGGCAGCAGCGTCGCCTGCTGGTCGATCCCGCCGCCGCTGTCCAGCACCACGACGACGCCGTTGGGACCCGCCGCGACGATGCCGGCGGCGAGGTCGAGGGGATCGCCGAAGCTGCCATCGCCGTCGCCGCCGGCCGCGACATAGACGACCGGACCGGAGGCCATGCCGGTCAGGCTGTTGCTGACGCCGGTGGTGTAGCGCACCTGCCGCGTGCCGACGATCAGGGCGCGGCGCCGCTCCACGGGATCGGTGAACCGGCGGTCGAGACCGGTGGTCGGGGCGGCGGTGTCGCCGTGGAACGGGATGGTGAGGCTGAGGAGGCCGCGAATGTCCTCCGGCTGGTTGTCGCCGAAATAGGCGTCGACCCCGAGGCTGAGGCGGGAGCCATCGCCAAGAAAGTCGCCCAGAAAGGGGAGGTCATAGGCGCGCCAGGTGCCGCCGATCGAGAAACCGGTCACCGGGTCGACCTCTGGCGCGGCGAAATGGTGCGCGCCCAGGCGCAGCCAGACCTCGGCATCCGGCCCGGTCATGTGACCGATCGGCAGGCGGACGCCGACGATGCCCTCGATGCCGGGCAGCGCCCGGGCCCGAATCCCCGTGACGTCCGCCTGCAGGCTGCCGTCGGTTTCCACCACGGTGGCCGTGAGCGGCGCCAGATCCCACACCGACCCCTCGGTCAGATAGCCATTGAGGTGCGCGGTGAGGTTTTCGGACCGCACCTCCACCCCCAGCGTCGCACGCCAGATATCCGTGTCCCCGCCACCCGTCCCGGTCGCTTCGTACCAGTCGAGAAGGACGTGGCCACCGAGAATGAAGTGATCGGCGAGGCGCCAGCGCTGGCCCATGCCGGCACCGAGCACCAGCGCGCCATCCTCGTCGGTCCCGAAACTGGCCATGGCGTAGGTGAAGCCGCTGCCGTCGCCAAGGAGCGGGAAGTAGACCTCCGCGTCGGCGCGAAGGCCGGTCTCTCCCGGCGCGAGGACGAGATCGCCGAAGGGGGCCGGCATTTCGGCCGCTGCCGGCCGGGCCTGGCCAAGCCAGACGATGGCGAGGGTCGCCGCAATCGTCGCTGCCATGGCTGGCGGGGGCGTGGATGTCACGAGGGCGCGAAGCATGCGGGACCAGGAGGCTGGATCGTCGATGGCGGACCCCCATCCTAGGATCGGGTGTGGGCGTCCGGAAAGTCCAATATCGAGAATTATACGAGAAGTTTTTCAATTCACGCGGACGGTGCTCTTGGCGCGGTCAGCCCCTCGATGCGCTCCGGGCGTGCCGCCTGGCGGTCGTGGTCGCCGGGCGAAGTTCGCCTGCCGGAGGCGGGTCCGGTCACCGCCGATCAAGGCTGCGTCAGCCGTCAATTTGCCCCGATTGAGTCCTTGAGTGGCGCTAGCCCATGCTCTATTCAGGGCGTCTTGAAGCGGTTTCCGCCCCGGAAAGAGGGGAGTCCCGGGCGGTGACCGCTGGCGCGCCTACCGCAATGGTCACCGATACCCGATGTTCTCCAATATCCTCGGATTCCTCTCCGCCGACATGGCGATCGATCTCGGGACGGCGAATACGCTGGTCTACGTCAAGGGCCGCGGCATCGTCCTGAACGAGCCGTCGGTGGTGGCGATCGCCAATGTCCGCGGCAAGAAGCAGGTGCTGGCGGTCGGCGACGAGGCGAAGCAGATGCTGGGCCGCACGCCCGGCAACATCCAGGCCATCCGCCCGCTCCGGGACGGCGTCATCGCCGATTTCGAGGTGGCGGAGGAGATGATCAAGCACTTCATCCGCAAGGTCCACAACCGCCGTTCCTTCGCCAGCCCGCAGGTGATCATCTGCGTGCCGTCGGGCTCGACGGCGGTGGAGCGGCGCGCCATCCAGGAATCGGCGGAGAGTGCCGGCGCCAGGCGGGTCTTCCTGATCGAGGAACCGATGGCCGCCGCCATCGGCGCCAACCTGCCGGTAACCGAGCCCACCGGCTCCATGGTCGTCGACATCGGCGGCGGCACCACCGAGGTCGCGGTGCTGTCGCTGGGCGGGATCGTCTATTCGCGCTCCGTGCGCGTCGGCGGCGACAAGATGGACGAGGCGATCATCGCCTATATCCGGCGCAACTTTAACCTGCTGGTGGGCGAGGGCTCGGCGGAGCGCATCAAGAAGGAGATCGGCTCGGCCTATCCGCCTGAGGACGGCGAGGGCCGGGTGATGGAGATCAAGGGCCGCGACCTGATGAACGGCGTGCCCAAGGAACTGGTGATCACCGAGGCGCAGATCGCCGAGAGCCTGGCCGAGCCGGTCGGCGCCATCGTCGAGGCGGTGAAGGTGGCGTTGGAGCACACCGCGCCGGAACTGGCCGCCGACATCGTCGACAAGGGCATCGTGCTGACCGGCGGCGGCGCGCTTCTGGGCAATCTCGACTATGTGCTGAGGCACGCGACCGGGCTGCCGGTGTCCATCGCCGACGATCCGCTGTCCTGCGTGGCGCTGGGCACCGGCCGGGCGCTGGAAGAGATGAAGACGCTCAAGAACGTGTTGATCAACATGTACTGAACCACTGCATTTGGTACACTGAGCCAAATCACGTGGTGAGTTTCGAGACCGGCTGATCGCCCCCTAAACGAGTGGGCCGATGCCCGATGCCGGTCTCCAGCGGAGGCGTCGTTGCGCAAACAACCGCGGTCCATGGTTCGCCTGGTGGCGCTGCGTGGAATCGTCCAGCGGTTCTCGCTCGTCATCCTGCTGCTGGCCGCCTTCGGATTGATGATGCTGGCCAAGGTGGACACGGTGCTGATCGACACCGTGCGAACCCGCGTGACCGACGTCCTGACCCCCTTCATGGAACTGATCGCCGAGCCCGCCTCGACCATCGCCGGCGTCGTGGAGGACGCCCAGGAGCTCACCGACCTGCGGGCCGAGAACGCCTATCTCCGCCAGGAGAACCGCACCCTGCGCCAGTTCCAGGAGATCGCCTACCGGCTGGAGGCGGAGAACATCTCCCTGCGCTCGCTGATGAACTACCGGCCGGACCGGCCGCACGCCTTCCTGACCGCCCGGGTGGTGGCGGACAATTCCGGCGCCTTCGTGCGCTCGCTCGGCCTGAATGTCGGGGCCATCAACGGCGTCGAGAGCGGGCAGACGGTGCTGGGCTCGCGCGGCCTGGCCGGACGCATCGTGCAGGTCGGCGACCGCTCGGCCCGGGTCCTGCTGCTGACCGACCTGAACATGCGCGTGCCGGTGATGCTGGAGCGCTCGCGCGAGCGTGCCATCCTGGCCGGCGACAACACCGGCTTCCCGCGCCTGCTCTATCTCGAGGACGAGGCCGACGTGGCGGTCGGCGACCGGCTGGTGACCTCCGGACATGGCGGCATGTATCCGGCGGGCCTGCCCGTGGGCAACGTGGTGGCGATCGAGGACAACGAGGTGCGCGTGCGGCCGATCGAGGAGCTCGACCGGCTGGAACTGGTGCGCATCGTCGATTTCGACCAGGGCAGCGACGAGGCGCAGTTCATCTCCTCGCTGGGCGCCGTCAGCTTCGGCGTCCGTGGCGCCGGCGCGGGGGCTGTGGACGGCATCCAGGACAGCGCGGTCGCGCCGGTGCTGCCGGCCGTCCCTCTGGCGGAGACGCTGGCGGAAACGCCCCCGGCGGCGGCGCAATGAGCACCAGCCTTCTCGCCCGCGTCGATCAGGGCGTGCGCAACGCCGTGCCGTCGCTCGTCACCCTGCTGTTCGTCGTCCTCAGCGTGGTGCCGCTGCGCATCCCGCTCTTCGGGCCGGTCTCGCCCCTGCTGGCGCTGGCCTGCCTCTACTACTGGGGGGTGCATCGTCCCGACCTGATGCCGCTCGTCGTCGTCTTCCTCGTCGGTATCCTGCACGACATCCTGATCGGCGCCACCCTGGGCGCGCACGCCGTTGTCTACCTGGTCAGCTACTGGCTGCTGGTCAGCCAGCGCCGCTTCCTGTCCGGCCGCAACTACCTGATCCTGTGGTGGGGCTTCCTGCTCACCGCGATGATGGCGGTGGCGCTGGAATGGCTGGTGTTCTCCGCTCTCGAGCAGCATCTGATGCCGGTCGAGCCGCTGTTCTTCCGCGTGCTGCTGACCGCCGCCCTGTTCCCGCTGGTGGGCTGGATCATGATCCAGCTTCACCGCTTCGTCGTGCCGCAGCCGCGGCTGGCCTGAGGCGGGGGGAGGAATGGACCGCGACGTCGACCGGCAACGCTCGCTCACCCGCCGCACGCTGGTGCTGGGCGGCATGAAGGTGGCGCTGTTCGGGGCGCTGGGCGCGCGCATGTACCAGCTGCAGGTGCTGGAGAGCGAGCGCTTCGGCATGCTGGCCGAGGAGAACCGGGTCAACGTCCAGCTGATCGCGCCCTCGCGCGGCAAGATCCTCGACCGCGGCGGCCGCCAGCTGGCCATCAACGAGCCGAATTTCCGCGTGCTCCTCACCGCCGAGCAGGCGGGCGACGTGGAGGCCATGCTGGCGCGCCTCGGCGGCATCGTGCCGCTGGACGACAGCGTGGTGGAGCGGGTGATGCGCGACGTCTCGCGCCGCCGCGCCTTCGTGCCGGTGACGGTGACCGAGAACCTGACCTTCGACCAGGTCGCCGAGATCGAGGTGAACACGCCGGAGCTGCCGGGCATCTCCATCGACGTCGGCGACCTGCGCACCTATCCGGAAGGCGACGTGACGGCCCATGTGGTGGGCTATGTCGGCGCGGTGTCGGAGCAGGAGCTGACCGGCGACCCGGTCCTCAGCCTGCCGGGATTCCAGATCGGCAAGTCGGGCATCGAGCGGCACCACGAGGAGGTGCTGCGCGGCCAGGCCGGCACCCGCCAGGTGGAGGTCAACGCGGTCGGCCGCATCATCCGCGAGCTGGCCCGCGACGATGGCGAGGCGGGCGGCGACGTGCGTCTCACCCTCGACGTCGACCTGCAGCGCTTCGTGCAGGACCGGCTGACCACGGAGCTGAGCGCCAGCGCCGTGGTGATGGACGCCTTCACCGGCGAAATCTTCGCCATCGCCTCGCAGCCGACCTACGACGCCAACCTGTTCACCGGCGGCATCGACCAGGCGACCTGGAACCGGCTGCTGAACGACCCCTACCACCCGCTGACCAACAAGGCGATCGCCGGCCTGTTCTCGCCCGGCTCCACCTTCAAGATGGTCGTCGCCCTGGCGGCGCTGGAGGACGGGGTGATCGACGACAGCTTCGATGTCTACTGCCCCGGGCACCTGATGGTCGGCAACCGCCGCTTCAACTGCTGGCGGCACTGGGGCCATGGCACGCTGTCGCTGGTCCAGGCTATCGCCCAGTCCTGCGACGTCTTCTTCTACGAGGTGGCGCTGAGGACCGGCATCGATTCGATCTCCGCCATGGCCAACCGGCTGGGCATCGGCATCCAGACCGGCATCGACATTCCGGGCGAACGCGCCGGGCTGATGCCGACCCGCTCCTGGAAGGAGTCGAACCGGGGCGAATCCTGGCTGCAGGGCGACACGGTCAACGTCTCGATCGGTCAGGGCTTCCTCACCACCACGCCGTTGCAATTGGCGGTGATGACCGCCCGGCTGATCAATGGCGGCCGCCCGATCGTGCCGCGCCTGACCCAGGGGGCGGGCCCGCGCGACCTGTCCACCCTGCCGCCGCCGCCGGCCGACAGCGAGATCGATCCCGGACATATCGACCTGATCCGCCAGGGCATGATCGAGGTGACATCCGGCGCGCGCGGCACGGCACGCGGCGCCCAGATCCCGGTCGAGGGCTTCGAGATGGGCGGCAAGTCGGGCACCGTGCAGGTCTACCAGATCAGCCAGGAGGAGCGGGCCTCGGGCATCCGCAGCGCCGCCGATCTGCCCTGGGCCTTGCGCGACCACGCGCTCTTCGTCGCCTTCGCGCCGATCAGCGAGCCGCGCTATGTCTGCTCGGTCGTGGTCGAGCACGCCACCGGCGGCGGCAGTTCGGTCGCCGCGCCGATCGCCCGCGACATCCTGCTGGAGGTGCAGCGCCGGGCGCCGGCGCGGGCCCTGAACCTGGCGCCGACCGACCTCGCCCAGGCCACCGGCGTGGAGCGCTGAGGACACCATGACCACCTGGGGATCGAGCTATATCGGCCGGCACCGGCCGCTGGAGACCGAGCGCAGCCTGTCGCTGGGCGAGCGCCTGCTGGCGCTCAACTGGTTCGTGGTGCTGCTGCTCTGCGTGATCGCCTGCATCGGCTTCGCCATGCTCTATTCCGCCGGCAATGGCAGCTGGGACCCGTGGGCCAGCCGCCAGGCCATCCGCTTCGGCGCCGGCCTCGTGCTGCTGCTCGTCGTCGCCCTCATCGACATCCGCTTCTGGCTACGCGTGGCCTACCTGATCTATGGCGGCTGCCTGCTGCTGCTGATCGCGGTGGAGCTGATGGGGGAGATCGGCATGGGCGCGCAGCGCTGGATCGACATCGGCTTCATGCAGCTGCAGCCCTCGGAGATGATGAAGGTGGCGCTGGTGCTGGCGCTCGCCCGCTATTTCCACTCCCCGACGCTGGACGAGGTCGGCAACATCCGCCGGCTGATCGTGCCCATCGCCATGATCCTGCTGCCGGTGGCCCTGGTCATGCGCCAGCCCGACCTCGGCACTGCCCTGATGCTGATGTGCGTCGGTGGCGCTGTCTTCTTCATCGCCGGGGTGCGGCTGTGGAAGTTCGCCGTGGTGATCGCCGGCGGGCTGGCCGCCATCCCGGTCGCCTGGACCTTCCTGCACGACTACCAGCGCAACCGCATCCTCACCTTTCTCGACCCGGAACGCGACCCGCTGGGCGCCGGTTACCACATCATCCAGAGCCAGATCGCCATGGGCTCGGGCGGCGTGACAGGTCAGGGCTTCCTGCAGGGCAGCCAGGGGCATCTCAACTTCCTGCCGGAACGCCAGACCGACTTCATCTTCACCATGCTGGCCGAGGAATTCGGCCTCATCGGCGGCCTCGCCCTGCTCAGCCTCTACGCCCTCCTGATCCTCGCCGGCTACGTCATCGGGCTCAGATGCCGCAACCATTTCGGCCGCGTGCTGGCGCTGGGCCTGACCACCAATTTCTTCCTCTACGCCTTCATCAACCCGGCCATGGTGATGGCGCTGATCCCGGTCGTGGGCGTGCCCCTGCCGCTCGTCTCCTATGGCGGCACGGCGATGCTGACGGTCCTGGTGGGCTTCGGACTGATCCTCTCGGTGTCGATCAACCGCGACCTGAAGATCTCGCGCCGCGCCCTGGAAGGCGCGGATCTCTAGCCCCTCCACCCGCCGCGTCGCCGCGTGCGGGTGGCGAGGACTGCCGCCAGGGCAGGGGCGCCATGCACGCCACGGGCGCCGGGCCCGGTCGCCAGGGCTTGCCCGCCCGCGGCGCCTTTGCTACATGCACGCCTTCACGACCGCCCCCGCGCCCGCGCGGCCGGTCGAGACCCGTGGGTGCATAGCTCAGTTGGTAGAGCAGCTGACTCTTAATCAGCGGGTCCAAGGTTCGAGTCCTTGTGCACCCACCATTTTTCTCCATTAGTTTGCGCGTGAGCGGATACTCATTCCGACACGCGTACCTGTGACGTTCTCCAGGCGCGCCCGGTTGTGGTGATCGACATTTCTGACAGGGGAACCCTTGCGGCGTGACGGCCGGCTGCCGATGTGGCCGGTGCGATCGGTCCATCAACGCGCGAGGGCAATGCGATGAATCCGTTTCGCTGGATGGCGCTGGCCATATGGCGGCGGTACAGCTGGCTGCATCTCGGCCTGTCTCTTGCCGGCAACGTCACCTTCCTGGTCGGAAGCCTGCTGTTCCTGCCCGTCTACGAACCCTGGAAGCAGATCGGCGTCTGGCTCTTCATCGCCGGCGCGCTCGGCATGGCGATCGGCTCGTTCGGGCGGCTCCTCGTGGACATATACGACCACGAGCACGATCGGCACGCGCACGGTCGGCTGTGATGGGGGCGGCCATGCCGCCGCGCCCGGTCACACCGCCCTGTCGCCGGTCCCGCCGGGGCGCCGCGGTGCGAGGGCGGTGTTGGCGGCCGTCCGAGATCGGCCTTCCTTCGCGAATAGCACCTCAGGCGACCTGCCCGACCAGCGGGGCGAAGATCGCCTCGCAGGTGTCCTCCCAGGAAGCCGGGCGGTGCCGTTCGGCGATGCGCGTCGACCAGTGGTCGAGCCAGCCCGGCTGCGTGATCGCCGCCCGCAGCTTGGCGTAGAGGTCGTCCTCGTCCGTCGGGTCGAAATACTGCACCAGGTCGCCGCCGACCTCCGGGATCGAGGTCGAGTCCGAGGCCAGGCAGGGCACGCCGTGGGCCAGCGACTCCGCGACCGGCAGGCCCCAGCCCTCCGCCAGGCTGGGGAACACGGTGAACAGCGCGCCGGCATAGAGTTCACGGAGTGCGGCATCGCTGACGCTCTCCCTGATCTCGATCAGCCCGTTCAGACCCTGATTGGCGGCGATCCGCTCATAGAGCGGCTCTGACAGCCAGCCGCGCCGGCCGGCGATGACCAGGCGCGGCGGATCGGCGACCTCGCGGGCCAGCCGTTCCCAGGCCCTGACCAGGGCGCCATGGTTCTTGCGGATCTCGATCGTCGACACGGTAAGCACGTAGCCGGGACGCGCGGGCGGGCGCCGCGGCGTCCCGCCGGGTGACACATGGGTGTCGCCCAGGCGGATCACGTGCAGGTCCTGGCGCGCCGCGCGCTCGGGAAAGGCGCGGCGATATGCCTCCTCTGAGAAGCGCGAGATCGAGAAGACGCAGCTGGCCGCCGCGGCGGCGGAGTCGATCCAGCCCTTGTAGAGCACGACGTTGCGCTCGGTCTCCTTGAAGAATTGCGGGTGCGAGATCGGCAGGACGTCGTAGTTGACGAAGCCGAACCGGGCTCCGCTTCCGATCGCCTGTTCGTGCATCGGTTGGGAGATCCAGCCGGCGCCGATCGTCAGCACCATGTCGTCCTCGCGAAGGCGGACCGGGGACGACCCCGGCAGCAGGCGCGAGAAGTAGTGGCGGCGGCGGATTTCCCAGGGAACGGTGTAGGGACGCAGGCGCTTGGGGATGCTGGTGACCAGCAACTTGCCCACCCGGCTGCGGCGCGGCAGCTCGCCGAAGGTGCGGAACAGGGCCGGGTTGCGGAAGTAGAAGCGGCTGTCGGTCTCGGCGATGGTCTCGGAGTCCCTGAGAAAGACCACCGGCCTGGCGATGCCCCGGTCGACCAGCTCCGCGAAACGCGCGGTCGACAGGATCTCCCAGGCGGTGCGCTGGATGCCCGTGGGGTGCTCGTGATGCAGGAAGAATTCGAAGGTGTCCGTGTAGTCGACGTAGATCATGCGTTCGGGCTCGCGGGGGTACCCCCGCGCTCTACCGCGATGGGCTCGCGGGCAAGGCTGGAGTCGGGACAAACGGCGGCTATCCCCTGATTAGTCCAGCAGGAGTGGCCTGAGTACCTACACATACTGATGGTGATTTCGGGAAGCGCGACGAAAGGTTCCCGCCCCGGGACTTCGCCGTCAGGCCGCGTTCTCCAGCACCACCATGCCGGCGCCGGTCATCGAGGCGGGGGCGTGGTAGTGCCGCATGACGGTGCGGACCTCGGCGTCCATGGCGGCGCGCATGACCAGCCACATGATCAGCTCCGCCCCCTCCGAACCGAAGGTCTCGACATAATCCTCGCGGCTCATGGCGCGGTAGCGCTCCGGATGCGGACCGATCTCGGCCAGCCAGCGCTGGTCGGCCTCGCGGTTGAGGAAGCCGGCGCGGCTGCCCTGCAGTTGGTGGCTGAGGCCGCCGGTGCCGAGCACCACGATCCGCTCCTCCGTCGGCCAGGCGTCGATCGCCCGGCGCAGCGCCAGGCCCAGCTGCCACATGCGCTCGGGCGTGGGGATCGGATACTGGATGGTGTTGACGAAGATCGGCACCACCCGCACCGGCCAGCGGTCGGGCCGGCCGAAGAACAGCTCCATGGGCACCTGCAGGCCGTGGTCAACCTCGATCTCGCGGCAGATCAGCGGGTCGAAATGGTCTTCCACCAGCCGGTCGGCGAGATGCCAGGCGAAGTCCGCCGCGCCGGGGAAGGGCGGCAGCGGGCGCGGTCCCCAGCCCTCGTCGATCATCTGGTATTCCTCGGCCACGCCCAGCGCCAGGGTCGGCACGCGGTCGAGGAAGAAGGCGTTGCCGTGGTCGTTGAAGATGACGACGGCGATGTCCGGCCGGCGCTCGGCCATCCAGGCGCGGGCGGGCACGTAGCCGTCGAAGAAGGGCTTCCAGTCCGGCGTGCCGGTCATGCCGCGGTCGATGGCGATGCCGATCGAGGGCACGTGGGAGGTGCCGCAGCCGCCGACCAGCCTAGCCATGGGCTTGCCCTTCGGCCGACCGGGCCGGGCGCTTGCCCAGGCGATCGGCGAGGAAGGCGTCGTGGGGCATGCCCGCCTGGGCCGCGCCGATGGCGGTCAGCGGGATCGGATCGAGGGCTGAGATCTTCAGGATGTAGAAGAGGTTGCCACCGAGCCGGATCATCTCACGCCAGTCGCGCGCCAGGACCGCCCGGCGCTGCGGTTCGGAGAGGTGAAAGCGGTCGAGATAGGCCGGCTCGTCGGCGGCGAAGGCGGCGCGGTTGGCCGGATCGCGCAGCGACATCGCCATGCGGTTCAGCTCGTAGCCGCGGCGGTTGGCCTCGCGGTCGTAGAGCGGGGTTTCGGCGAGCGTGTGCATCAGTCCTGTCCCAGGAGGAAGGGGGCGACGAGGCGGGCGACGGCGTCGGGCCGTTCGACCGGCGCGAAGTGACCCGCGCCGTCGACGATCTCCAGCCGGGCATGGGGCAGCAGGCGGGCCATCTCCTGGTGCTGCGCGACGGGGCTCCACGCGTCCTCGCGGCCGACCACCAGGAGCGCGGGGCAGTTGATGCGGTGGAGATAGGCCGAGGCGTCGGGGCGCCTGGTCAGCGCCCTGATCTGACGGGCGTGCAGGTCGGCGTCCATGCGCAGCACCATGGCGGTGAGCGTCCCCATCAGCTCGGCGTCGGCCTGGTTCCGCTCCGCCACCATGGGCGGCAGCCAGCGCTCCGCCAGGGCCTGCATGCCGTGCTCGTGGGCGAAGCGGGTGATGGCTTCGCGCTTCTCCGTCTCGCCGTCGCGCAGCGGGTGGATGCCGGTGTCGAGCAGGGCCAGGCGCCGGATGCGGTCGGGCGCCAGCCTGGCCATCTCCATCGCCACGCGGGCGCCCATGGAATGGCCGGCGACGGCCAGCGGGCCCGGATTGGCGGCCAGCAGGTCCTCCGCCATCCGCGTGAGGTCGTCCCGCGTGGAGAGATCGGCGACCACGCCCCGGCCGCCGAGCGCCAAGTCGACCGCCCGCCACACGACCCCGTCGGACAGGAGACCGGGAACCAGGATGATGGTTTCATCGGCCATGGCCTATCCGATCATGGTGTTGGGCAGGAGGAGTGTGATGTCGGGGAACAACACCAGGATCACCAGGGTGACCAGCATGGCGAGCCAGAACGGCATGACGCCGGCGAAGATGCGGCCGAGCGGCACGCCGGGCGCCACCGACTTGACGATGAAGACGTTGACGCCGACCGGCGGCGAGATCAGCCCCATCTCCAGCGTCAGCACGACCAGCACGCCGAACCAGATCGGATCGATGCCGAGCTGGGTGATGACCGGGATGAAGATCGGCAGGGACAGCACCAGCATGGCGAAGCCCTCCAGGAAGCAGCCCAGCACCAGATAGGCCGCCAGGATCAGCGCCAGGATGGCGAGCGGCGGCAGCGCCAGGCCGGCCAGGAACTCCCCGAAGGCCTGCGGGATGTGGCTGAGCGCCAGGAAGGGATTCATCATGTGCGCGGCGATCAGGATCAGCATCACCGTGGCGGTGGTGATCACCGACGACTTGGCGGCGTTCCAGAAGGCGCGGAGCGTCAGCCGCCCCATCAGGATACCGATCAGGATGACGAGACCGGCGCCGACCGCCGCCGCCTCGACCGGCGAGAACAGGCCGCCATAGATGCCGCCGATGGTCAGCACGATGACCAGCAGGATGGGCGTGGCGCCGGTCATGGCGCGCGCCTTCTCGGCCAGGGTGGTGCGCGGGCCGGCCGGGCCGAGCCTGGGATTGATGCGGCAGAGCAGGCTGACCGTCAGTACGAACATGGTCAGGAGCAGGAGGCCGGGCAGCACGCCGGCGAGGAACAGCCGGCCGATGCTCTCCTGGGTGAGGATGGCGTAGATCACGAAGCCGGTGGAGGGCGGGATCAGGATGCCCAGCGTGCCGCCGGCGGCGACCACGCCGGTCGACAGGCGAGAGTCGTAGTCGAAGCGGTCCATCTCCGCCAGCGACACCCGGCCCATGGTCAGCGCCGAGGCGACGGAGGAGCCCGACAGCGCCGCGAACCCGCCGCAGCCGATGACCGTCGCCGAGGCGAGGCCGCCGCGGATCGAGCCGATGACGGCGTAGGCGGCGTCGTAGAGCCGTCGGCTCATCCCGGTCTCGGTGGCGAGATTGCCCATCAGGATGAACAGCGGCACCACGACCAGCTCGGCCGAGGAGGCGAGCGTGAAGCTCTCCGAGGCCAGCAGGCTCATGGCCGCGTTGGGGCCGTTGAGGATGGCGATGCCGGCGAAGCCCACGGCGAACATGGAGAAGGCGACGGGTACGCGGAAGACGAGCAGGGCGAACAGCACGCCCATGCCGATCAGGCCGACGGCGAAGCTGCTCATGTGCGCTCGATGTCCACGGCGAGGGGACGACCCAGAATGAGGGCGGTGGCGCGCAGCAGCATGCCGAAGGCGGTGACCAGCGACATCGCGATCATGGCGTACTGGAACCAGGATTTCGGCAGGTTGATGATGTTGGTGGAGAGGTTGAGCATGCGCGACAGCGCGGCGGATTCCCACACCGTCCAGGCGATGCCGATAAAGATCACGGCGCCGAGCAGGGCGGAGAGGATGTCGCCGGCGCGGATCATGGCCGGCGGCATCCACTTCTCGAAGATGTCGACCGAAACGTGGCCGCCGACCCTGTCGCACATGGCCATGCCGCCGAAGACCAGGATGACCATGGCCATCTGGGAGATGTCCTGGGCGCCCTGGATCGGCGAGCCGAAGGAGCGGCCGACGACATCGGCCAGGATCACCGCCACCTCGACGGTGAGCCCGATCGTGCCGACGAGCGCGGACAGGCGGATCAGCCTGCCCGCGACGCTGTCGAGGCCGCTCAGCACGGGGTCACTCGCCCCGCATGGCGGCGAGCACGTCCGCGGCGTCGAGCTCCTCGATAAGGCGGTCGGTCACCGGCAGGGTGAGGTCGGCGAAGGCGGCGATCTCCTCCTCGCTGAGGTCGATGACCGTCTTGTCGGGATCGGCACGGAGGTCGGCGATGACCTGGTCGGCGCGCTCGTTCCAGCCTTCCTCGGCGGACTGGGACAAGGGCCGTCCGGCGATGGAGTCGATCGCCGCGCGGTGCTCGTCGGACAGGCCCTCATAGCGCTCGGCGTTCATCACCAGGTAGAAGGAGATGTGGCCGAGCGGAGCGCCGAGCGTGAAGGTGGTCGCCACCTCGTCGAGGCGGAAGTCCCGGATCGCCGAGGCGCCGGTCAGGAGGCCGTCGATCAGCCCGGTCTGCAGGGCGTTGTAGATCTCGCCCGCCGGCATCTGAACCGGCGTGGCGCCCAGCGCCTCAACCACCGCCGCGGCGGCCGAACCGGAGACGCGGATGCGCAGGCCTTCCAGGTCGGACGGGCTGCGCACCTCGCGGTCGCGCATGATGATGACATTGGGTTCCGACAGCCAGAGCGCGAGCGGCACCGTGCCCGGGAACTCGCCCGTCAGGTGGTCCTCATAGGCGTTCCAGATCAGGTCGTAACCGCCCATGCCTTCGGGCAGCACGCCGGGCAGTTCGGAGATCATTGTCAGCGGGAACTGTGAGGAGGTGTAGCCCTGCAGGCCCCAGGTGATGTCGGCCACGCCCTGGACGGCGCGGACATATTGCTCCAGCGGGCCGGCGCCGAGTTCGCCGCCCGGATAGACCTGGATCTCGAGGTCGTCGGTCGCCTCCGCGAGGGCTGCCTGCAACGGCTCGATGGTCGAGGAGGTCAGCACGTGCTGCGGCGGCACCCAGTGGGCGAGCGACAGGGTTTCCGCCTGCGCCGGCAACGCTGTCGCGGCGGCCAGGGCGAAGGCGCCGGCGGCGCCGATGGCATTCAGGGTTCGCATCTTCGGTTCCTCCCTATTGATTGACCGCGTCGCCGCGGCTGTTGGTTCAGCTTCCACCAAACCTCGACCAGTCGAATCCGTTTCGCGTCCGGCGGTGTCGGCCTATACCCACGGCGTTGCCCGTTCCCTCTCAGGGCCGACAATGTATACAATTAATAGGCTGCTTCACGCATTTGGCAATGCCGTTCTCAAGGCGTCCGGCCCGTCGTGGGGTGCATCACCCGTGCTCCGCATAGCGCGCCAGGTGTGACAGCGTGTCCGGACCGGGCTGGCCGGTCTCGAAGGCGGCCTCGAGGTTGCTGCGGGCGATGCGCGCATGCTCCCGGGCGATGGCCTCGGCGCGGGCGCCCTCCCGGCGCTCGATCGCCGCGACCAGGGCATGGTGCTGGGTCTGGGCGACGACCAGCGAGCGGTAGGAGGCGGCGTCGTCCGGCCGCGCCATGACGAAGGCGGAGGGCGAGGCGAAGGGCAGCAGGGCGACGCGGCGCAGTTCGTGCTGGATGACCTGGCTGGCGCAGCTCTCCGCCAGCTGGTCGTGGAAGCGGGCGTTCAGCTCGGAATAGGCATCGAAGTTCATCGTCGCCGCGTCGCCGCCGAAGCAGCCCTCCAGGCGCTCCAGCAGGCGCTTGATCTCGGCCAGGTTCGCCGGGGCCACGCCGCGCTCGGCGGCGATGCGGGCGGCCGTTCCCTCCAGCACGCCGCGCAGCTCGATGGCGTCGATCATGTCCTCCAGGGTGAAGGTGCGCACCACGAAGCCGCCGCCGCGCACCCGCTCCAGCAGGCCCTCCTCGGCCAGCCGCGACATCGCCTCGCGGATCGGCGTGCGCGAGATGGCGAGATCCTCGGCGAGGCCGAGCTCCGTCAGTCGGGTGCCGCCCGGCAGCTCGCCATTGACGATGCGCTTGCGCAGTTCGTCCGTGGTGCGCTTGGTGTGGTTGCCGCCGCGCGTCCGGGCCATCGTGGTCTCCTCCATCGACGGCCATAATGTATACAATGATCCGGTGGCGGGCAATGCCCGGCGGGGCCGTGACGGTCGAGTTCCCGTCTCAGGCGGCGATGACCTCGGGGTCGTCGCTGAACAGCCGCTCGACCAGATCCGCCCGGTGGCGCAGCACCGCGCGCTGGTTGACCGATCCCTTGTCGGTCACCTCGCCGCGGTCGAGATCGAGCGGCTCGCGCAGGAACAGCACGCGGGGCACGCTGAGCGAGGCGCCGCCCGCCTTGGCGTTGTAGTCGGCCAGAAGAGCCGCGACGCGCACCCGGAGCGCCGGGTGGTCGAGAAGGTCGGCATCGGCGAGGGCGGTTCCACCCGGTACCACGCGCTCGATGGCGGGGCGGAAGGGCACGAGCAGGGCGCCCAGCTGATCCCGCCCCTCGCCGGCGATGACCGCGTCGCGGGCGAGGCCTTGCAGCGCGTCGGTCAGTTTCGCCCGGAGAGCGCCGACGCCGACCCAGGTGCCGGTCGACATCTTGAAGTTCTCGGCCGTGCGGCCGTCGAAGAAGAAGCCCCTGGACGGATCGTCGGGGTCGGCGAAGCGCAGCGCATCGCCGAAATTGTAGAAGCCCTCGTCGTCGAAGGCGGCCCGGGTCAGCTCGGCGTTGCGCCAGTAGCCCGGCGTGATCGACGGCCCCTTGATATGCGCCTCCCACTTCCCGTCGACAGGCACCAGCTTCAGCGTCAGCCCCTTGGCCGGCACGCCGACATTGCCGGGCCTGTCCTGCGGCTCGGTGCAGAAGAGGGCGAAGGGCGCGGTCTCGGTCGAGCCGAGGCCGGTCGACAGCAGCACCCGTTCGCCGGTCACCTCGACGGCGAGGCGGTCGAGTTCCGCCCAGGTGTGCTCCGCCATCGCCGCGCCGGCATAGAGCATGAGCTTGAGGTCACGGAAGAAGCAGGCGGCGAGGTCGCGGTCGCGGCGCATCGCCTCGATCAGCATCTCGTAGCCGGCCGGCACGTTGAAGTACCAGGTCGGCGAGACCTCGCGCAGGTTGCGGATGGTCTCGCCGATCGCCTGGGGCGAGGGCTTGCCGGCGTCGATGTGGAAGGTGCCGCCATTGTAGATCGCCATGTTGAACACCTTGTTGCCGGAGGCGACGTGGTTCCACGGCGCCCAGTCCAGCAGGACGGGCGGCTCCCGGCGCAGATAGGCGTAGCAGTCGGCGACCATCTCCATGTTCGAACAGAGCATGCGCTGGGTCTGGATGACCGCCTTGGGCGAACCGGTGGTGCCGGAGGTGAACATGAACTTCGCCACCGTGTCCGGACCGGTCGCCCGGTTGGCGGCGTCGACGGCGTCGGTCGGCCGGGTGTCGATGAGCGACGCCCACGACAGCGCCAGGCCGCTGCCGGCGACGCCCAGCCGCGGCAGGTCGGCGAAGACCGCGCCGATGGCCTCGGCGAAGCGGTCGGTGTCCTCGGCGAAGACCGCGCCGGGGGTGATCTGGGCGGCGATCTGGCGCAGCTTCTCGAAGTCGGTGGAGAGCGTCGAATAGGCCGGGGCCAGTGCGGCGGAGGGGACACCGACATATTGCGCGGCCAGCGCCATCAGGCCGTGCGCGATCGAGTTGCCGGAGAGGATGACGAGCGGGCGTTCCGGACCGAGCCCGAGGTCGAGCAGCGCCTGCCCGATGGCGCGTATGCGCCGCAACAGTTCGGCGTAGCTGACCCGGATCCAGGCGTCGTCAGCGCCGCGCTCGGCCATCCAGACGGTGTCCGGGGTGGTTGCCGCCCAATGGTGGATGCGATCGGAGAGCCGGTCGGGATAGGGCGGCAGCGGCTCGCGCTGCCAGACCAGGACGGCGCCGTCGGCGCGGCGTTCCCAGGCCACGTCGGTGGTCCACAGCTCGACCTCGCGGAGCGCCGATTTCGGCATGTCCAGAATCCTCCCCAGGGATTTAGTTTACATGGAAACAGTTTCTTGCCAAAGTGTTTCTCTCGGACGAGGCGGCGACGATGCGGAGGTTGCTCGTTCGCCCGGAAAATGCATTCCGGTGACAGGGTGCCGGACGTCCGCAGGGACGAGAAGCGTTGCCGGAAGCGCGGAGGTGGATGGACGGATGCGGTATCTGAAGACGGAGACGCGGGGCGACGTGGCGCTGATCGGCCTGAACCGGCCCGACAAGCGCAACGCCATCTCCGATGCCTTCGTGGAGGAGCTGAACGAGGCGATCAGCTGGGCGGAGTCGGCCGGCAAGGCCGGCGTGGTGCATGGCTTCGGCCCGCATTTCTGCGCCGGCCTGGACCTCGCCGAGCATGTCAGGAAGACTCCAATCGAGGGCGTGCACGGCTCGCGCCGCTGGCACCAGGTCTTCGACCGCATCGAGAGGGGGCGGCTGCCCTGGTTCGCCGCGCTGCACGGCGCGGTGGTCGGCGGCGGGCTCGAGCTCGCCTCCGCGACCCACGTCCGGGTCGCCGACACCACCGCCTTCTTCGCCCTGCCGGAGGGTCAGCGCGGCATCTTCGTCGGCGGCGGTGCCTCGGTGCGCACGGCGCGCCTGATGGGCCTCGCCCGCATGACCGACCTGATGCTGACCGGCCGCTCGGTCGATGCCGAGACGGCGGAGCGCTGGAACCTGGTGCAGTATGTCGTCGGAGACGGCGCGGCACTCGACAAGGCGGTGGAACTGGCCGCCCGTGCCGCGACCAATGCCACGCTGTCCAACTACGCGGTGATCCACGCCCTGCCGCGGATCCAGGACATGGCGGCGGATGACGGCCTGTTCGTGGAGAGCCTGATGTCGTCGTTCACCGCGACGAGCCCGGAGGCGGAGGAGAGGCTGAACGCCTTCCTCGCCAAGCGGGCCGGCAAGGTCTCGCGCCCGGACGGCACGTCATGAACCTGCCGGTCGCCGAGATCCCGACCGACGACGAGGTGCAGCTCGGCGAGTTGACGGCGTCGCTCGGCTTCCTGCTGCGTCTGGCGCAGGTGCACACCTTCGACACCTTCTACGAGATCCTGGCGCCGCTCGGCCTGAAGCCCGGCGAGTTCACGGTGCTGTGGATCATCGGCCTCAACCCCGGCCAGCGTCAGGGCACGATCGCCCGCGTCCTGAAGATCAAGCCGGCGCACATGACCAAGCTGATCCGCCGGGTGGTCGATGCCGGCTACGTCACCCGCACCATTCCGGAGGACGACCGCCGCTCCGTCCGGCTGACGCTGACCGCCAGGGGACGGCGCTTCGTCGACACGCACAAGGCCGCCTTCCTCAACTTCCACCGCACCGAACGGGCCGCGCTGACGGATGGCGAGTACCGCGAGTTCCTGGGGCTGCTGCGCAAGTTCATCGGCATCGGGGAGGTTCGATGATCGACCTCGACACCATCGTCGCCATCGACGTGCATACCCATGCCGAGGAGCCGTGCCACGGCCCGCGCGACGACGGCTATGACGAGTTCCAGGCCGGCATGGCGCGCTATTTCAAGAACCCGGCTGGCGTGGAGGGCATGCTGCCCAGCGTCCAGGACACCGCCGCCTACTATCGCGAGCGCAGGATCGCGGCGGTGATCTTCCCGGTCGACGCCGAGCGCGAGACCGGCTTCCGGCGCTACTCCAACGAGGAGGTGGCCAGGATCGCCGCGGAGAATGACGACATCCTGATCCCCTTCGCCTCGATCGACCCGGCCAAGGGCAAGGCGGGGGCGAGGGAGGCGCGGCGACTGGTGCGCGAGTTCGGCGTGCGCGGCTTCAAGTTCCACCCCACCTTCCAGGGCTTCTATCCCAACGACCGCATGGCCTACCCGCTCTATGAGGCGGTCGCCGAGGAGGGGGTGGTGGCGCTGTTCCATACCGGGCAGACCGGCGTCGGCTCGGGCATGCGCGGCGGCATGGGCATGCGCCTGAAATACTCCAACCCGATCCATATCGACGACGTCGCCGTCGATTTTCCCGACATGCCGATCATCATGGCCCATCCCGCCTTCCCCTGGCAGGAGGAGGCGCTGGCGGTCTGTCAGCACAAGCCCAACATCTACATCGATCTCTCCGGCTGGAGCCCGAAATACTTCCCGGAGATCCTGGTGAAATACGCCAACACGCTGTTGAAGCGGAAGATGCTGTTCGGCTCCGACTGGCCGGCGATCACGCCGGACCGCTGGCTGGCCGATTTCGAGAACGCACCATTCCGGGATGAGGTTCGCCCGCTCATCCTCAAGGAGAACGCACGGAGGTTGCTGAACCTCTGACCGGGCGGAACAGGGAGGACAACAATGTCAAAAGGCAAGCTTTTCACGGCTCTGGCGCTGGCCGGCACGATGACCGCCGCCATCATGTCGTCGGCCGCGGTGATGGCGCAGGACCGCATGCTGCGGGTCGCCCCGGCCGCGCCGCCGGCCCATCCGGCCAACGGGGTGCTCTACACCAACCTGATCGAGTACCTGCCGGAGGAGTCCGACGGCCGGCTCGGCGGCACCATGATCGGGCCGGAGGTCGTCAACCTCAGCCAGATGAAGGACGCGCTGCAGAGCCAGGTGGTCGAAGTCGGCAACCTGCTGCCGCTCTACTTCCCGGCCGACCTGCCCAACATGGCGCTGGCCGGCGAGCTGTCGCTGGTGGGCACCAACTCCCAGGCCATGGCGGCGGCGATGACCGAGTACATGGTCAATTGCGAGCCCTGCCAGCAGGAGCTGCGCGATTTCGGCGTCGTCTTCCTCGGCGCCGGCGCCTCGGACGTCTACGAGATCCTGTCGACCGAGCCGGTGCGCACGGCCGAGGACCTGGCGGGCCTGCGCCTGCGCTCCGGCGGCTCGCCCTGGGGACGCTTCGCCGAGCATTTCGGCGCGGTGCCGACCCAGATGTCGGTCTTCGACCAGTTCGAGGGCATCAGCCAGGGCGTCATCGACGGCACCATGGCCTCGATCGCCGACCTTGTCTCCTTCCGCCTCGTCGAGGTGGTGGACTACGTGACCCTGGTGCCGCTCGGCACCTATCACGCCACCTCCAACTTCACCGTGGCGGCGGCGACCTGGGACAGCCTGTCGGTCGAGGATCGGGCGGCGCTGGCCCGCGCGGCCAACCGAGCCAATGCCGACTTCACCGACCGCTGGGGCCGCGAGATGCCGGCGGAGGCGGAAGCCGCGGCGCTGGAGGCGGGCATCGAGATCATCGAGGCCGACCCGTCGCTGGTCGAGGCGATCGAGGCCTTCGTCCAGGACGACATCGTCACCGCCGGCCAGCTGAGCCAGGACAATTTCGGCATCGCCGACGCGCCGGAGCGCGTGCAGACCTTCCTCGACCTGGTCGAGAAATGGGAGGCGATCGCCGAGGAGGTCGACAACGATCCCGAGGCCATGGCCGAGCGGGTCTACGAGGAGGTCTGGTCCCAGGTCGACTTCTCGACCTACGGCACCTGACCGTCACCATCGGCGGCGGCCGCTGTCCGGGGCCCGTGGCCGCCCCGGCGGCGGCCACGCCGCCCGCGACTTGCCGGTGAGCCCAGGATGCGCTTCCTCGCCCGTCTAGAAACCGCGCTGCTGTCGGCGCTGGCGCTGATCGGCGCCATCGCCACGGTGGCGCTGATGGCGCATGTCGTCACCGACGTGGCGCTGAGGAACCTGTTCAACGAGCCGATCCCGGCGACCTACGAGATCGTCACAAAGTACTACATGATCGCGCTCGCCTTCATTCCCCTGGCCTGGGTCGAGCGCGGCGGCGGCATGGTGCAGGTGGAGGTGCTGGACCCGCTGCTGGGCGCGGCCGGCCGGCGCTGGTCGGACCGCCTGGTGGCGCTGATCTCGACGCTGATCTACGGCGCCCTGACGCTGGTCACGCTGGAGGCGGCACTCGCCAGCGCGCGAACGGGCACCTTCGTGATGGCCCAGAACGTGCTGGTGCCGACCTGGCCCGGCTACTTCCTCCTGCCGCTCGGCTTCTCGCTGGCGACGGCGGTGACCTTCGTGCGCATCTTCGTCAGCCGGCCGGAGCCCGCGCGGTGAGCGTCGAGACCGGCTTCCTCGGCGTCGCCCTGCTGTTCGTGCTGCTGCTGCTGCGCGTGCCGGTGGCGCTTGCCCTGATCGCCGTCTCCTTCGGCGGCGTCGCCTTGTTGCTGGGCGTCACGCCGGCCGTGGGCATTCTGTCGAACACGCCCTATTCCTTCATCGACAACTGGACCCTGTCGGCGGTGCCGATGTTCCTGCTGATGGGCTTCGTGGCCTATCACGCCGGGCTGACGGCCGGTCTGTTCGAGGCCGCCAAGGCGGTGCTGCGTCGCATACCGGGCGCGCTCGCCATCTCCTCGATCTTCGCCTGCTCGGGCTTCGCCGCGGTTTGCGGCTCCTCCCTCGCCACCGCCGCCGCCATGGGACGCATCGCCATTCCCGAGATGGTGCGCTCGGGCTACGCGCCCAGCTTCTCCGCCGGCGCCATCGCCGCCGGCGGCACAATCGGCGCGCTGATCCCGCCCTCGATCCTGATGATCGTCTACGGCGTCTTCGCCGAGACCTCGGTCACCCGGGTCTTCGTCGGCGGCATCACCATCGGCCTTCTGACCGCGGTGATCTATGCCGCCGTGGTGCTGATCATCTCGCGGCTGCGACCGGACATCGCGCCGCCCCGGCCGCTCGACGCCGCGGGGCTGAACACCGGCCGCGCGCTCCTGAACATCTGGCCGGTGCTGCTGCTGATGGCCATCGTCTTCGGCGGGCTGTTCTCCGGCATCTTCACCGCCACGGAAGCGGGCGCCATGGGCGCGGCCGGCGCGCTCCTGATCTCCGCCGGTACCGGCCGGCTCAGCTTCGCCGTTTTCCGGCGGGCCATGATCGAGACGCTGATGACCGCGGCGTCGCTGTTCATCATCGGCGTCGGCGCGGCGATGTTCACCCGCTTTCTCGGCCTGACCGGCCTCTCCGGCTTCATCGCCGGCGCGGTCAGCGGGGCCGATCTCGGCTATCTGGAACTGATGCTGATCGTCGTCGCGGTCTACCTGCTGCTCGGCATGTTCATGGAGCCGTTCGGCGCGCTTCTGGTCACGCTGCCGGTGCTGCTGCCGATCTTCGAGGCGCAGGGCATCGATCTCGTCTGGTTCGGGGTGCTGGTGGTGAAGCTGCTGGAGATCGGCATGATCACGCCGCCGGTGGGCCTGAACGTCTTCGTCATCCGCAACGTGGCGGCTGAATACGCCACGGTGACGCAGATCTTCAAGGGCGTGATCCCGTTCCTGGCGGCCGACCTCGTGGTGGTGGCGATCGCCATCGCCTTCCCCTCCTTCATCCTGTTCCTGCCGTCCTTCCTGTGAGCGCCGTCCCCTCGAGCTACGCGCAGGACGCGGCGGCGATGGCCGGGGCCCTGGCCCGGACGCCGAACTGGGCCCGCGTGGCCGGTGACGTCCTGGACCGCGAGACCGTCACGGCGGTGCTCGGCGAGGCGGCGAGGCTGGCGGAAAGCGCGTTGGCGCCGCTGAACCAGGTGTCCGACCGCCAGGGAGCCGTCCTCCGGGACGGCCGCGCCATGGTGCCGGCCGCCTTCCGGGACGCCTATGGCGCGCTCGCCGACGGCGGCTGGCTGGCGCTGGAGCAGTCCGAGGCGCATGGCGGCCAGGGCCTGCCGCTGAGCCTGTTCGCCGCCGTCGACCCGCTGTTCGAGCGCGCCTGTCCGGCCTTCATGATGGCGGCGGGCGGCAGCCGCGCCGCCGCCCGGCTGCTGACCGCGCACGCCGATGCAGCGACCAGGGCCGACTGGGTGCCGGCGCTGCTGAAGGGCGAGCGCTGCGCCACAATCTGCATCTCCGAGCCCGATGCCGGCTCCGATGTCGGGCGCATCCGCACGCGCGCCCGGCAACGGCCGGACAGCGGCTGGCGGATCACCGGCGAGAAAATCTGGATATCCTTCGGCGATCACGACATGCGCGAGCGCATCGGGCATTGCCTGCTGGCGCGCACGAACGATCAGCCGGGCACGCGCGGGCTCAGCCTGTTCCTGGTCGAGCGCGGACCGGGCGTGACCACCCTGCGCCTCGAGGAGAAGCTGGGCCTGCACGGCTCGCCGACCTGCGCGCTTTCCTTCGAGGACGCGCCGGCGGTGCTGATCGGCGAGGAGGGCCGGGGGCTGGCGCAGCTCTTCACCATGATCCGGCACATGCGCCTCACCGTGGCCTGCCAGGGACTGGGCGTGGCGCTGGGTGCCTGGCGGGCGGCGGCCGCCTATGCCGAGGAGCGGCGCCAGGGCGGCGACCCGGCGGCGCCGCCGGTGCCGATCGTCCGGCATCCCGACGTGCGGCGCCAGCTGCTGGAGATGGGCTCGGCCATCGATCTCTTCCGGCTGGCCCTGCTGGAAACCGCGACGGCGGCCGATCTCGGCGATGGCGACGGTGCGGATGCCGGGGATCTGGCCCGGCTCTGCGGTTTGCTGCTGCCGCTGGTCAAGAGCTTTGGCGCGGAGCTCGCCTTCGACACCGCCAGCCGCGCCGTCCAGGTGCTGGGCGGCGCCGGCTATACGCGCGACCATCCGGTGGAGCAGGCGCTGCGCGATGCCCGCGTCTTCGCAATCTACGAGGGCACGACGGGCATCCAGGCGCAGGATTTTCTGCTGCGCCAGTGCCTGGCGGATGACGGCGCGGCCTTGGCCGTCCTGCTCCGCCGGGCGGGGGCGGAGTGCCGCGGCCACGCGGTGGCCGGCGTCGTGGTCCAGCGGTTCGCGGACTTCATGGCATCGATCGCCGCGTCGAGCGACCGGCGGCGCCTGCTCGCCATGGCCGAGCCGGTGATGCGCGCGGCCTGGGTGGCGGTCCAGGCCTGGCTGGCGATCCGCATCGCGGGAACGCCGGAGGCACGCCTGTTCCTGGCGACCGCGCCCCAGCAGCTGGCGCTGCAGATCGCCCGGGCGGAGGTCGCGGCCACGCTCTGAGGCCCGGGCGGTGGTGACAGGGCGCGCCCGGGCGACCTATGCTGCGCCCACGGCAGGGGCCGGCGGGATCGGGTCCCGGGAACCAATCGGACGCACATGGCACGGATCATCGGCGGCATCGGCGCCTCGCACTCGCCCACCATCGGCTTCGCCAAGGATACGAACAAGCAGGACGATCCGGCCTGGGCGCCGATCTTCGAGGGCTTCTCGAAGGTCCGCGACTGGGTGCGCGACGAGCGCGTCGACGTCCTCATCCTGATCTACAACGACCACGTCACCTCGTTCTTCTTCGATCACTACTCCGCCTTCGTGCTGGGGGTCGACGACGTCTATTACCCGGCCGACGAGGGCGGCGGACCGCGCCAGGTGCCGCCGGCGCGAGGCCATGCGGACCTTGCCCGCCACGTGGCGACGGCCCTGGTGGCGGACGAGTTCGACATGTCCTTCTTCCAGGGCAAGCCCCTGGACCATGGCTGCCTGTCGCCGCTCTCCATGCTGGGCGAGGGGACGGAGCCGTGGCCCGGCCGCATCGTGCCCCTGCAGGTCGGCGTGCTGCAGCAACCGATGCCGTCGGCCCGGCGCTGCTACCGACTTGGCCAGTCGCTGCGCCGGGCGATCCAGAGCTACCCGGAGGACGACATGCGGGTGGCGATCATGGGCACCGGCGGCCTCTCGCACCAGATCCACGGCGAGCGGGCCGGCTTCATCAACGAGGCCTGGGACGAGGAGTTTCTGGCCCGCCTGGTGAGCGATCCGCAAACCCTCGCCGCGATGCCGATCGCCGAGTACGCGCGCCGTGGCGGCATGGAAGGCTCGGAAGTGGTGATGTGGCTGATCATGCGTGGCGCCCTGTCGGACGAGGTCACCCTGCTGCACAAGGCCACCTACGCGCCGTCGGTGACCAACATCGCCACCCTGATCCTCGCCGACACCGGCCCCGATCCGGACCCGGCCGTGCTGGCCGAGGCGCGGCGGCGCATGGGCTATCAGCTCGAGGGCGCGGCGGACATCGCCGGCACCTATCCCTTCACGCTGGAGCGCAGCCAGCGCTGCTTCCGGATCAACGACTTTCTGCACCGGCTGACGGAGCCGGCGCACCGCGAACGCTTTCTCGCCGATTTCGAGGGGCTCGCCGCCGAGTACGGCCTGGACGAGGAGGAGCGCCGGCTGATCCGCTCGCGCGACTGGATCGGCATGATCCGGCGCGGAGTCAGCTTCTTCGTGCTGGAGAAGATGGCGGCGGTGATCGGCGTCTCGAACCCCGAGATCTATGCCAGCATGCGCGGCGAGACGATCGAGCAGTTCCTGAAGACCCGCAAGGTGCCGATCCGCTACTCGGTCGCCGGCGGCGACAAGGCGAGGGCGATGGACAAGCCGTAGCCGGCCGGCGGGCGCCGCTGCTGCTTTCGTACAACGTGCGGATATCTCACCTGATGCTATCATGACGATTGTCGCATCGGGGAGGCCGTCATGATCGCGCTCAGCTTTGTCGAGACCCACCGCTACGCCTATCCGGTGACCACGACGGGCACCGGCACCGCCTTGACGGTGGCGAAGAAATCGGGTGACCCCTATCTCGTCTTCCTCACCCAGGAGAGCTTCGACGACCAGATCGTCTATCTCGGTCTCGGCTGCGACGTGGAGATCCACCGGCACCAGACGCCGCCAGGGCGCCAGACCACAACCGGGTTGGGCTACGACCTGATCGGCCGGCGCATCTTCGGCGCCCAGACGACCTCCAACGCCAACATCGTCTACGCCTTCGACCCGACGACGGAGGCGGAGGTGCTGGCGCTCGACCTCAGTGCCTCCACCGATCCCGGCTTCCAGCCGACGGGCCTGGCGACCAACGGGCTGTTCCTGCTGCGCACCGACGGGCAGGAGATCGAACTGCGCACCATGGGCGGCTTCAAGCTGGCGCAGAAGAGCTTTCCCGGCCGCTCGATCAAGGGGATCAGCAGCTCGCCCTGGAGCTGGACCTTCGTCGACGGGGCGGCGGACGAGATCGTGGTGATCAACCCGCTCGGCACCGAGATCGCCAGCGCGCCGGCGCCCGGGTCGGCGGGCGGATCGGGGGCGGTCGCCTTCAACCATTTCCACGCCGGCCCGAACGAGCCGCAGGTGTGGATCTGCCCGCTGGGCACGGTCGACACCATCCCAGGCTCGATCCACAACCCGGACACGCCGTGGGATCCCGAGCCATGGTCGGGCCGTCACCGGCTGTTCGTCGCCAACGACGTCGACCAGATCATCTATGCGGGCTATCTGAGCGCGAACTGAGGCCGGGGCTCCTGCGCCAGCAAAGACGGCCCGAATAAAGTCGGCTTGAGCAGAGGCGGCCCGGCGGCCGGGAGTGGAGTGGTTGGGCCGCCGGGCCAACCCTAACCAAAAGGGGTCGATCGGCTAGAGTCGGGTCATGCTGCGACGTCCGTCCGCCGCTGTCGCTAACACAGGTTAGCTTTCCCGCCTTCGGTGCGGGGTGGTCAGTTCATGGTTGCTGGCAGCTCGACCCGGATGATCCGGTTGGTGGCGCTCTGATGGATCAGCAGGTCGCCGTCCGCGGTCGGCCGCATGTGCCGGACGATGCCGGCATGGACCTCGCCCGAGGGAATCGGCCAGCTCAGGAAGGTTTCCGTCGCCGGGTCGAAGCGCACCAGCGGGTCGGGACGGACGCCGGATTCATTGTACCAGACGATGCCGTCGACGACGGCCAGGGCGTAGGGATGCGAGCCGGGACCGCTGGGCGAGGGCCATTCCTCGATGGCGCCGGTTGCGGGGTCGTAGCGGCCGAGCCGGCCCTGGCTGGAGTTGACGTACCAGATCGTGCCGTCCTCGGCGATGTCGAGCCGGCGCACGGTGGTCTCCGGGTTCGGCAATTCCACCTCGTCAAGCGCCATGGTCATGGGATCGATGCTGACCAGGCAGTTGTGGCCGTTGCAGGCGACCCAGGGCGTGCCGCCGGCGTCGAGGACGATGCCGTAGGGCCGGGACCCGGGCGACGGCATGGTGGCGAGACGGATCTCGCCCGTCATGGGGTCGAGCCGGCCGACCATGTTGCTCTGCTGCAGGGTGAACCAGAGGATGCCGGCCGCGTCGAAGACCGCCGTGTGCGGATCGCGGGCGGCCGGATCGGGCATCGGGTATTCGGTGATCTCGCCGGTCGCCGGGTCGAGGCGGCCCATGGTGGCGTTGCGGTTGCCGGTATACCAGACGTCGCCGTCGGGCCCGATCAGCACGCTGTGCGGCATGGCGCCGGACGGCAACGGGTATTCCGTCATCTCGCCGTTCGCCGGATCGATGCGGCCGATCAGGTTGCCCCACTGGCCGGCCCACCAGATGGCGCCGTCCGGTGCCTCGACCGGGTCTCGCGACCGCTGACCGAGTGTCGGCACCACCCATTCGGTGAAGGCGATCTGAAGCGGGCCGTCGACGAGGGTGGCGGCGCGCCGGTCGTTTGGCGGGAAGTTGGTGGCGAGGTAGTCGAGGATCCGGTCCCGCACAACCGGGTCGCCGTCGAGGTCGATCATCGTCGCCGTCAGGTGGTCCCAGCCGTCGCGCGTGTAGCCGGTACTGCGGGCGATGAGGCCCGGCCTGTGGCAGGTGCCGCAATAGCCCTCCACCAGGTCCACGCCCGGTCCGGCGGGCAGTCCGCCGGTCTGGGCGGAGGCGGCCGGGGCCGCAAGCAGCGAGACGCACTGCACCGCCAGCATGATCGAGAACGCACGGGCCATCACCGATCCTCCCATCTGCCGCGGAGCACCTTGTCTCCGGAAGGCGATCGTCCGCGCAAGGACCGCGGCGGTCAAGCGGGTGGTTCGGGCGGCGGGGCCGCCGGCGGTCCGCCGGCCAGTGTTGAACCTGGCCGGCCGATCCATGCTATGCACGCCAATAGGAGGAAGGGACCGGAGCGGCATGTCACCCTTGATGCTGGGCTTTCTGGGCAGTCTCGCCGCCGGCCTGATGACGGCGGTGGGTGCGCTGCCGGTGCTGTTCGGCCGCACGCCGACGCGGGCGTTCCGGGACATGTCTCTCGGTTTCGCCGCCGGCGTGATGCTCTCGGCCTCGTTCTTCTCGCTGATCATACCGGCGCTCGACAGCGCCGAGGCGCGCTACGGTGCCGGGGCCACGCCAGCCCTGATCGCGGTCGTGGCGATCCTGCTGGGCATGGGCGCCGTGGCGCTGATGAACGAGGTGCTGCCGCACGAGCATTTCCGCTCGGGCCGCGAGGGGCCGGGCGGCGTGGCGCTGCGGCGCATCTGGCTGTTCATCATCGCCATCACCATCCACAATTTTCCCGAGGGTCTGGCGGTCGGAGTCGGCTTCGGCGCCGAGGGGCTTGCGGGCGGCCTGCCGCTGGCCGTCGGCATCGGCCTGCAGAACGCGCCGGAGGGCCTTGCCGTCGCCGTCGCCCTGCTGGGCGAGGGCTATGCCAGGCGCTTCGCCTGGACGACGGCCGCGCTGACCGGTCTCGTCGAGCCGGTCGGCGGGCTGATCGGTGCCGGGATCATCACCGTCTCGCAGCCGCTGTTGCCCTGGGGCCTCGCCTTCGCCGCCGGGGCCATGCTCTACGTGATCAGCCACGAGATCATCCCCGAGACCCATCGCAGCGGGCATCAGAAGAAGGCGACCGCCGGTCTGGCGGTCGGCCTCGTCGTCATGCTGTTCCTGGACGTCTGGCTCGGCTGAGGGCGGGCGGCGGCGAGGAGGCGTCAGGCGCCGGGCGTGGTGCCCTCGTTGATGCCCCAGCGGAGGCCGAAGGGATCCTCGAGCAGGCCCCAGCGATCGCCCCAGAACATGCGCTCCAGCGGCACGATGACCGTGCAGCCGGCCTCCACCGCGCGGTTCCACCAGAGCTCGCCATCCTCGACGACCAGTTGCAGGTGCTGGCCCTTCATGGGACGCGACGGCGAGTCCTCGTCATGGTCGGTCATCATGATCGAGCCGCCATTGATGGCGAGCTGGCAGTGCATCAGGCGGCCGGGCTTGTCGCCCGGCACCCGGCCGACCTCCGCCGCGCCGAAGGCCCGGGCGTAGAATTCCGCCGCCGCCGTGGCCTGGCCACCGAAGTTGATATAGGGGATGACGCCGCGATAGAGCGTCGGATCGTTCGCCAGGGATGTCGTGTCGGGCATCTCATCCTCGCCTGTATGGTTCGATGTGGATCATGCGCGCCGGTTGGCATGTTCCGGGTCACATCTGCGTGCGTGGCGCGCACGTCAGTTCATGCTTTCGACCAGTTCCGCCCAGCTGGTGGCGCCACCTTCGCCGTTGAGGAAGGGCAGGGCGGTCTCCACCAGGGCCGGTGCGGCGAAAATGGTGTAGTGCGTGAGGCCGGGCAGGATGGCGAGGCGGTTCTCCGACATGTACTCGCCCTGCCAGCCGGCGTCGCGCTGGCCGCCACCCAGCAGCTGGTAGAACGCGACCATGTGCTCCGGCCGGAACATGTCGCTGTCGCCGTAGATCAGCATGACCGGCCCGTCGAGCGCCGCCGCCTCCGCCGACCAGTCGAAGGGCTGGCGCATCAGCGCGCCCATCCGGTCGAGCAGGTCGGGGAATCGGGCCGGGTCGGGCGCGATCGCCTCGTAGGAACGGTACATCGGCGTTTCCCGCATCATCGGCGCCATGTCGGCACCGAGCTGTTCCTGCATCGGGATCATCTCGGGATAGAAGCCGTCGCGGGCAAAGCCGACGGAGACCAGCACCAGCCGCCGGACCAGGTCCGGATGCTGGGCGGCGAGCTGGAAGGCGACGCCGCCGCCCATGGAGTAGCCCATGACGTCCACCGTCTCGTGCCCGAGTTCGCGCAAGACGGTCGCCATGTCGTCGCCCATGTCGACGATGCTGATCGGCCGGTCGCCAAGCTCGGTTCGGCCATGGCCGTGCAGGTCGACGCCGATCACCGTGCGTTCCCCGGCCAGCGCGCTCAGGCCCGGTCCGAACATCTCGATATTGCCGAGCCCGCCATGGAGCAGCAGCAGCGGCTCTCCCTCGCCATGGATCTCGTAGTAGTAGTCGATGCCGTTGGCGGTGACATGGCCGCTCTCCCGCGGCGCGGGGTCGGCGGGCAGGGCGGGCGATGCCGCGGCGTTGCCACCCGGAGCCTCCGCCTGGGCCCTTGTGGTGTCGAGCGCGCCGACGGCGAGGCCGAGAGTGAGGGCGGGGGCCGCCAGCAGGCTGCTGGTGAGGGTGCGGGTGAAACGCGACATGAGGTCACTCCGGTAGCGCGATGGCTTGTGGCCGAAGGCTCGGCCCGACGGCTGATTGGCTGGAACATACCAACCGGTCGGTTTCGAGTCAAGAGCGCTCACCACGGGCCGAGCGACGCGATGGCGACCTGGGCGTCCTGGGCGACATGGACCTCCTCGTCAGGCACGCCGGCCGAGCGGAATGATCTCGCGCGCGTCAGGCTGGTAGGCGCTGCCCTGCCAGTCGCCGAGCCAGCGGTTGACGGCGAGGCCGGCCGCCGCGATCCGGTCCGCGAGTTCGGGTTGCGGGGTGTAACGGATGCGTGCCTCCGCGGCATGCTCCGCACCCGTCGCCAGCACGCGATAGCCGTTCACGTAGGTGAGGATGCCGGTTTCGTCGTCGAAGGCCGCTTCGTTCCAGGCTTCGCAGGCGCCGAGGTCCGGGTGGGTGATGCGGTGCGTGGTGGACTTTCTGTCGCGCCCCTCCCAGCTGCGGTGTCGCGGATTGCGGCTGTCGAGAATGAAGCGGCCGCCGGGTGCCAGATGCGCGGCGATGACCCGCAGCACGGCCAACTGGTCGGCGTCGGAAAGAAAGACCTGGAAGGTGTGGCCGGTCAGCACGACGAGGTCGAAGCGCTCGCCCAGCGCCAGCAGGCGGGCGTCGGCCTCGACCCACTCGACCGCCCTGCCGCCGGGTCGGGTGCGGGCGATGTCCAGCATGGCCGCCGCCGGATCGACGCCGACCACGCGGCGGCGGTCAGCGAGCGCGGTGGCGAGTTCCCCCGTGCCGCAGCCGAGGTCGAGGACCGATCCGGCGCCCTCGGCCAGGTGCTGGCAGAAATCGAAATCCGCCGCCCAGCCGTTCGCCACGTCATAGAAGCTGGCGAGCACGGGGTCGCGGTAGAGTGGATCAGCGGCCGGGTCATCCATGGCCTAGCCCTCCTGCATTGGTGATTGGCGGACTTGCGGTGTGTCCGGCCGTTTGCCGAACCGGCTGACGACGACGTGTCACAGACATGCAAATGAAAATGAGTTGCATTCTTCTTTCCGGCTTGTCTAGGGTGGCGCCGCCATTCCGATCGCAGAACCCGGAGGAGAAGCCGTCCCATGCGCCGATCGATCCTGCTATCCGCCGCGCCGGCCGCCCTGCTGGCCCTGTCGGCCGCCAGCGCGCAGACGCAGCCCGACCCGTCGGCGGTGATGTCCACCTATGCCGACATCGCCCATGCCATGTACGCGGATTCGCTGAGCGCCGCACGCGCGCTGGACGCGGCGATCCAGGACCTGGTTGCCGATCCCGGCGAGGAGACCCTGGCCGCCGCCCGCGAGGCCTGGCTCGCGGCGCGCGTTCCCTATCAGCAGACCGAGGTCTACCGCTTCGGCAACCCGATCGTCGACGACTGGGAGGGCCGGGTGAACGCCTGGCCGCTGGACGAGGGGCTGATCGACTATGTCGACACCAGCGCCTATGGCGAGATGAGCGACGAGAACCTGTTCTACACGGCGAACGTGATCGCCAACCCCGAATTCACCTTCGGCGGCACGACCATCGACGCCTCGTCGATCACGCCGGCGCTGCTGCAGGACGAGCTGCACGAGGTCGATGGTGTCGAGGCCAATGTCGCCACCGGCTATCACGCCATCGAATTCCTGCTCTGGGGTCAGGACCTGAACGGCACCGAGGCCGGGGCGGGCGACCGACCGGCCAGCGATTTCGACCCGGCCAACTGCACCGGCGGCAATTGCGAGCGCCGCATCGAATATCTGACGGCCGCCTCCGACCTGCTGATCAGCGATCTGGAGGAGATGGTCGCCAACTGGGCCGAGGGTGGCGCGGCGCGCGAGACGGTGATGGCCGATCCCGAAGTCGCCGGCCCGTCGGCCATCGTCACCGGTCTGGGCAGCCTGTCCTATGGCGAGCTCGCCGGCGAGCGAATGCAGCTGGGCCTCCTGCTCCACGACCCGGAGGAGGAGCACGACTGCTTCTCCGACAACACCCATTACTCGCACTACTACGACCAGATGGGCATGCAGGCCGTCTACACGGGCGAGTACACCCGTACCGACGGCAGCGTGGTCAGCGGTCCGTCCTTCGGCGACCTGGTGGCGGCGGCCGATCCGGCACTGCACGAGGAGATCATGGCGCGGCTGGCGGCGACAAATTCGGCCATGGAAGTGATGGTCGAAACCGCGGAAGGTGGCATGGCCTACGACCAGATGCTGGGCGAGGGCAACGACGAGGGGAACGCCATCCTGCAGGAGGTGATCGACAGCCTGGTGGCCCAGGCGGAGAGCTTCGAGCAGGCGGTCGTCGTCCTCGATCTCGAGATCGGGCCGTTCGAGGGTTCTGACAGCCTCGACGATCCCAACGCGGTGTTCCAGTAATGGGCGGCAGCTGACGCAGCCTGCCCGCGTGGCGGACGGAACCGGCGGCCGCCGGGGGGAATTAGGATGGCGGCCGGTTCCGTCGCGCACCGGACGGCAGGGTTGCCGACCGGCGCCGGCGCGTCGTCAAGTCATCGGGAAACGGGTCCGGGCACAGGCTGTGCGAGCGCGAGCATCCATCGAGTTGAAGGCGGTGCTGGTCACCGCCCTGGTCTTCGCGGTACCCGCCGTGGCCAGCGAGCTGGACATTCTCGTCCCCGACCAGCCCTATGACCGGGCGGAGCGCTTCGAGGCCAATTCCGGCGGCGCCGGCAGCGTCCGCGAGCCGCTGAACCAGAACGCCTTCTCCCAGCCGGCGGCCAATCTGAGTTTCGCCGAGCGCGCCGACTTCAACATCGGCAACGCGATCTTCCGCCGGCTCTGGGTCAGCGCGCCCTCCTCCACGGCGGCCTCCGACGGCCTCGGTCCGCTCTACAATTCGCGCGGCTGCCAGAGCTGCCATCTGCGCGACGGGCGCGGCCATCCGCCGGCGGCGAACTTCCCGGAGGACAACGCCGAATCGATGCTGATGCGGCTGAGCCGACCGCCGGTCACCGGGGAGGAGGCCGATCTCCTCGCCTCCGGCCGGATCAACAGCCTGCCCGACCCGGTCTATGGCGGCCAGTTGCAGGACCTGGGTCTCCCCGACCAGCCCGCCGAGGGGCATATCCACATCACCTGGGAGGCGGTGCCGGTCGACCTGGCCGACGGCACGGTCGTCACGCTGCGCCGGCCGAGCTATTCGATCACCGATCTCGCCTACGGTCCGCTTGCCGAGGGCGTCATGCTGTCGCCGCGCGTCGCCACGCCGATGATCGGTCTCGGCCTCCTGGAGGCGATCCCGGCGGAGCGCATCCTCTCGCTGGCCGACCCAGAGGATGCCGATGGCGACGGCATCTCCGGCAGGCCGAACCTGGTGTGGAGCGAGGAGTTTCAGGAGCTTATGCTGGGGCGTTTCGGCTGGAAGGCGAACGAGCCGACATTGAACCAGCAGAACGCGCATGCCTTCGCCGGCGACATCGGCCTGTCGAGCCCGCTCGCACCCCGGGCCTGGGGCGACTGCACGGAGAGCCAGACCGACTGCCGCGAGGCGCCGCACGGCGACAGCGCGGACGCGCCGGGGATCGAGATACCGGACGGGCTGATGCAGCCGCTGCTGTTCTACACCCGCCACCTGGCCGTGCCGGCCCGGCGCGGGGTGGAGGATTCCGAGGTCCTGGCCGGGCGCGCCCTGTTCTATGGCACCGGCTGCGATGCCTGCCACGTATCCCGCCACATCACGGCGGAGGAGGCGGCGACCGAGGCGCTGTCCCGCCAGCTGATCTGGCCCTATACCGACCTCCTGCTGCACGACATGGGGCCGGGGCTGGCGGACGACCGGCCCGACGGCCAGGCGACCGGTCGGGAATGGCGGACACCGCCGCTCTGGGGCATCGGCCTCACCGAGACGGTCAGCGGCCACACCTTCTTCCTGCACGACGGTCGGGCGCGCGACCTGACCGAGGCGATCCTCTGGCACGGCGGCGAGGCCCGGGCGCAGCGCGACGCCTTCGCCGGCATGACCGCCGAGGAGCGCGCCGTGCTGATCGCCTTCCTCAACTCGCTCTGATGGAGATCTGGTCGATGATTCCCTTTCGCAGGACGGCCGCCAGCCTGGCGATCTGCATGGCGGCCGCCATCGCTCCCGCCGCGGCCCAGGACGGCCTGGTCGCCATCGACTACGACAGCCTCAACCAGGCGATCATCGATGGACAGATCGTGCCGGCGCATGACCGCTTCGTCGCCGCGACCGAGGTGCTGGAAACGGCGCTCGATGCCTATTGCGACGGGGCGGTCGGCGATCTGGATGGGGTCATCGCGGCCTATCATGGCGCCTATGACGGCTGGATGGCGGTCAGCTGGATCAATTTCGGCCCCGAGACCCTGTTCATGCGTCCGGTGCGCGTGCACTTCTGGCCGGACACGCGCAACGCATTGGGGCGCCAGCTGGGCGAACTGCTGAATGCCCCGCGCGACGACCTGCTCGATGCGGCGACGCTGGGTGAGACCAGCGTCGCCCTGCAGGGGCTGCCGGCCCTCGAACGCCTGATCTTCGAGGTCGAGGATTTCGCGCCCGGCGGCTATGCCTGCGCGCTTTCCCGGTCGATCGGGGAGAACCTGCACACCATCGCCCAGGATCTGGCGCGGGCCTGGACGGATCCGGAGGAACGCCAGCTTTCCCTGCCGACCGGGCAGGACCTGACGAACGCCGTGTTCCAGGCTGTCTACGAGCATTTCGAGATGATCCTGTTCCGCAAGCTCGCGCCCGCGCTCGGCGATTCGGCCGAGGCGGCGCGGCCGCGACTGGCGGAGAACTGGCGCAGCGAGCGGGCGCTCGACAACATCGTCATCAATTTCCGGGCGATACTGGGCGTCTTCGAGAATGGCGATGGTCTGGGTTTCGCCGATGTGGTGCGCAGCCCCGTCGGTGCCCGGTCGCTGGCCGATTCCATGGTCAACGGGCTGCGTGACGCGATCGAGGAAGCGGAAGCCCTCAGCGGCTACACGATCGCGGAACTGGTCAGCGATCCCGAACTGCGCGAACGGCTGATCGCCATGGGTGCTGGCGCCAACCGGGTTCGCCGCCTCTGGGCGGACGCCGTCGGTCCGGCGCTCAACCTCAATCTCGGATTCAATGCCCAGGATGGCGACTGAGATGCGCCTCGCCAGACGTCCGTTCGTCGCCGCGATGGCGGCGTTGGGCTCCCTGCCGGCCTGGATGGCGGGCGGGTCGCGGGCAGGCGAACCGGGAGACCGTCCGAGGCTGTTCCTGTCCGCCGGCGCGGATGCGGACCTGACCTTCCAGGTTGCCGGGTTCGACGGTGATGGCCGGACGCTTTTCGCCCACCAGCTGCCCGAGCGTGGCCATCACGTGGCGGTCAGTCCGGACCATCGCACCGCCGTCGTCTGCGCCAGGCGGGCGGGGCGCTTCGCCGTCGCCATCGACCTCGGCGACTTCAGCGTCATCCGGCGCATCGACGCGGTGGAGAACCGGCACTTCTACGGCCATGCCGCCTTCTCCGCCGACGGCCGGTTGCTGTTCGCCACGGAGAACGCCTACGACATTGGCGAGGGGCGCGTCGGCATCTACGACGCGTCCGACGGCTTTCGGCGCGTCGGCGAATGGGATTCCCGCGGGATCGGACCGCACCAGGTGCTGCTGCACCCGGACGGCGAGACGCTGATCGTCGCCAATGGCGGCATCCTGACCCACCCGGACAGCGACCGGGAAATGCTGAACCTGGACACCATGGCGCCGAACCTGGCGCTGATCGATGCCCGGGACGGCGCCCTGGTCGCCCGCATCGACATGCCGGCCAGCCTGCGCCAGCTTTCCAGCCGCCATATTGCCGTATCGGACGACCGCCGCATCGCCGTGGTCATGCAGTATCAGGGAGACGAAGGCGATCTCCCGCCGCTCGTCGCCACCGTCGACGGACCGGGTGGCTTCCGCTTCCGCGATCCGCCCGAACCGGTGCTGTTCCAGATGGCCAACTATTGCGGGAGTACGAATTTCGCCGGAGATGGCGCCAGCTTCGGCGTCTCCAGCCCGCATGGCGGCGTGTTCACCTTCTGGAGCCGCGACGGTGCGTTCCTGACCTCGGTGCCGATCGGCGATGGCTGCGGCATCGCCGCCGACGGCCGGCCGGGCGGCTACCTGCTGTCGAGCGGCACGGGCGGTCTCTGGCGCTTCAGCCTTGCCGATCAGCGCCTGGAGCGCCTGGTCGCGCCCAGCCAGCCGATCGCCCACTGGGACAATCATCTGACGGCGGTCTAGAGCATCTTAACTGCGCCCGAACGGGCGCAGTTAAGATGCTCTATACTATTGAAAATTGGGCAGATCTCCTGCGACCGAATGGGTCCATTCGGTCGCAATCTGCCCTAGCCGCCTACAGCCAGTAGGGCGGGTACTTGTAGTACTCGTGCAGGCGCGCCTCGTAGTCGCGGTCGACCCAGCTTTCCGGCTCGTAGGGCGGGCTGTTCTTCACCGCCTCGCGATCCAGCTTCACCCAGACCTCGCGGTCGTGCCAGTTGATGCCTTCCGCCCAGCGCGGGGCGATCAGCACGCGGCGGCCGGGCAGCCAGGTGCCGGTGTCGACAACGATGTAGCGGATGGACCAGTCGCCGGTGTCGATGATGAAGTCGTCGACCTGGCCGATCTGATCGTCGGTGGCGTGGATGTGGTAGCCCTCGACCTCCCGCGCGCTGCGCAGGTCGGGAGAGCCGTGCTGCTCGGCCGCCCGGGCGGCGTCGGCGTCGGCGCCGGGCGGCAGGTCGGCCTCGTGCCGGTGCACGGGCGGGACCAATGGCGCCACCGTGACGCCGGCAGTGTAGGTGTCCCAGTAGTACGGCCAGCCATACCAGTCGCGGGTGGCGATCTCCTTCTGGCGCGACACCGGCAGGTCGCTCTCGATCTCCGGCGACTCGTCGATTTGCTGCTTGGTCAGCTTAACGAAGACCTCCTCGCTGTCCGTGTCGACGCGGTCGATAGACTCCGGTGCCAGCAGGACCTTGTGGCCGAACAGCCAGCCGGTGTCGACGACCAGGTAGCGGATGGTCCAGCGGTGATCGTCGAAGAAGATGTCGCTCGCCTTGCCGAGCGAGCCGTCCGTGGCGTGGATGTGGTAGCCGCGGATCGCGTTCAGGCGGATCAACATGGTTCTGCCCTCGTCTGTGCCTCGGTGGCGGGCGGACGATAGGAACGTCTCCGCCATCCCGATTTCATTGGCCGATTCAACGTCACGATGTCGGGCATGGTTCCGCCGGGCGACACTCGAACCGCCGCGTGCCGAGGGCGTGCCCGGCACCCGGAACGATTCCCGGGTCGGCGCGTTGACGGGTCGAAAGCCGGTCCGCAGGTGACTGCGTCCGACCGGCGTGCATCGGTCTCACCGAGAATGCGTCAAGGAGGATACGTGTCGCGCCTCATCGCCGTTTCGAACCGGGTTCCCGATCCCAGGGAGGGGCCGGGCAGTGGTGGACTGGCCGTGGCGCTGACATCGGCGTTGAAGGAGCGCGGCGGTCTCTGGTTCGGCTGGAGCGGGCGCAAGCTCGAGAAGCCGTCGGACGAGGCGAGCATGATCGCGATGGACGGCTTCACGCTCGGCACGCTCGACCTGTCTCCCGACGAGTACGAGGGATACTACGCCCAGCACGCGAACCAGGGGCTTTGGCCGCTCTGTCACGGCCGTCTCGATCTCACCCACTTCGACCACCACGCCCATGACAGCTACCACGCCGTCAACCGCCGGTTTGCCGGGGCAATAGTTCCCCATCTGCGGGCCGAAGACCTGATCTGGGTGCACGACTACCACCTGGTGCCGCTGGGTTCGGCGCTTCGCGAGCGGGGCGCGAAGGCGCCCATCGGCTTCTTCCTGCACATCCCGTTCCCGCCGCCGGAAAACCTCGCCACCCTGCCGTGGAGCCGGCAACTGCTGCACGATCTCTGCGCCTACGACGTGGTGGGTTTCCAGACCGCGCGCTGTCTGCACAACTTCAACCAGGCGCTGCAGGGCTATCTTGGCGATCCCGCCGAACGGGCGAAGACGGTTCCGCACTGCCATGTCGGCAAGGCGGACGCCTACCCCATCAGTATCGACACCCGCGCCTTCACAAAAACGGCCCGGTCGGAGAAGGTGCGCCGCTGGGGAGAGCGCCTCAAGGGTTGGCGGCGTCAGCAGAGCTGGGCAGTCGGGGTCGAGCGGCTCGACTACACGAAGGGCCTGGCCGAGCGCTTCGACGCGCTGGAACTTCTGCTGCAGGCCAAGCCGGAATGGCAGGGCCGGCTCACCCTGATCCAGATCGCCGCGCCGTCGCGGGAGTCGGTCCAGGAGTACAAGGAGATGCAGGCTGAGTTGGAGGCGCAGACCGGACGCATCAACGCGCGCTACGGCCGCCTTGACTGGGCCCCCATCCGCTACCTCAACCGCACCTATGATCACACCAGGCTGGCCGCCCTGTTCCAGGTCTCCCGTGTCGGCGTGGTGACGCCCCTGCGTGACGGCATGAATCTCGTCGCCAAGGAATACGTCGCCGCGCAGGACCCGGAGGATCCAGGCGTGCTGGTGCTGTCGGAGTTCGCCGGGGCGGCGGAGGTGCTGAGCGATGCCCTGCTGGTCAATCCCTACGATACCGAGGCGACCGCCGATGCGTTGGCCCGTGCCTTGACCATGCCCCTGGAGGAGCGGCGGCGTCGCTGGACGGGCATGATGGCCTATCTGGAGCGCCACGACGTCTACGAATGGAGTGCGCGCTTTCTCGCTGACCTCGCCGCGGCAACGCCTGGACCGACGGGCAGCGAAGCCGCCGCCGACCGGCAGGCGACGATCAGTTGACGGTGATGCAGGTCGCCTCGGCGTCGCGGCCGACGCGGTGGGAGACGCTGCCGAGCAGCGTTGCCTGCAAACCACCGAAGCCGCGGCTGCCGAGAACGATGCAGTCCGCACCCTCGCGGGCGGCGATCTTGAGGATGCGGTCGGCCGGATCGCCCTCCTCGCTGACGGTCTCGACCGCTGTGATGCCGCGGCGATGGGCGATGTTCTCGGCCTCGTTCAGGATCTTGGAGGCCAGCACCTGCTTCAGCGACGGTGTATCGATCTCCTCGACAGGTGAGTCCGGTCGCGGAACCGGTACGACGGGTGCCGCCTCGAAATGCTGCACGCCGTCGTCGAGCGCCGGGTCGCGGAGATGCTCGACCTCCGCCATGCGGACGAGATCGTCGGGCACCTTGCCGTCGCTGACCACATGCAGGAAGACGACCCGGGCGGCGTAGGCGGCGGCCAGGTCACAACCGACGGCCGTGGCCATGATCGAATGGTCCGATCCGTCGGTGGCGATCAGCATGGTCTTGAACATGGTTGCTCTCCCCGGCGCGGAACCGGTCATCCCGCGCCTCGTTGCCTGAATAGGACTTCGTCCATGCCAGACGAACGAGGGCGACGGGCGGTCGGTTCCGCCGCGATGGGGATGGGTGCCGCCGCCTAGTCGCCGCCGGCGCCATCGCTGAAGGCGTGCAACATGGCCTTGTTGAAGGCATCGAGATCGTCCGGCCGGCGGCTGGTGACCAGCCCGTTCTCCGACACCACGGCCTCGTCGACCCAGGTGGCGCCGGCATTCTCCAGATCGGTCTGCAGTGACGGGTAGGAGGTGAGGCGACGGCCACCGGTCACGCCAGCCTCGATCAGCGTCCAGGCGCCGTGGCAGATGGCGGCGACCGGCTTGCCCTGCTCGAAGAAGTCGCGCACGAAGGCGACCGAGGCAGCGTCCATACGCAGATTGTCCGGATTCATGACGCCGCCCGGCAGCACCAGGGCGTCGTAGAAGTCGGCGCTCGCCTCGTCGACCACGGCGTCGACGGGGAACTCGTCGCCCCATTTGTCGTGCTCCCAGCCGAGCACGATGCCGTGGCGCGGCGAGACGATGTGGACCGTCGCCCCCTCCCGCTCGAGCACGGCGCGAGGCTCGGTCAGCTCGACCTGCTCGAAGCCGTCAGTCACCAGGATGGCGACCGTATCGCCGGCCAGTGAATTGCCCATCATCGGATACTCCCTGTCGCGAAGTTGCCGCGGCCCTCGACCGGCCACGCCGGCCGGCGAACGGGTGTCGCTGTCAGATGAACGCCCCATGGCGACGAAGGTTGCGGTGGCGCGTGCGGAAGGGGGAACATTTCGCTGACGGGCGGCGTTGACAGTTGGCGAGAGCGCCCGATGGAGGAGACGACAGGGATGAGCGGCTGGCGATACGGTCTCGACGAGGAGGAGCGGAAGCTGCTCGAACCCGCCCGGCATCCCGAGTGGACTGGGCCGATGCTGGCGACCCTGACCGACAAGCGCTTCTCCGACCCCGACTGGCTCTACGAGCGCAAGCTGGATGGCGAGCGCGCGCTCGCCTTCCGTTGTGGCGATCGGATGCGGCTGATGACCCGGAATGCCAAGCAGATCAACAGCACCTATCCGGAACTGGCCGAGGATCTGAAGGCGCAGGATTGCCGCGACTTCGTCGTCGACGGCGAGATCGTCGCCTTCGAGGGCAACCGGACCAGTTTCTCGCGCCTGCAGCAGCGCATGCAGATCCGCGACGAGGCGGAGGCCCGCGACAGCGGCGTGCCCGTCTACTTCTACCTCTTCGACATCCTGCATCTGGACGGCTACCGTCTTGACGCGCTGACCTTGCGCCGGCGCAAGGCGCTGCTGAAGAAGGTGATCACCATTCACGGGCGTCTGCGCTTCACCGCGCACCGGAACCAGGACGGCGAGCGCTTCTTCGACGAGGCCTGCGAGAAGGGCTGGGAAGGCCTGATCGCCAAGGCGGCCGACGCGCCCTATCGGCACGGCCGCTCGCATGACTGGCTGAAGTTCAAGTGCACCCACGGTCAGGAACTCGTCATCGGCGGTTTCACCGAGCCGCAGGGCAGCCGCATCGGCTTCGGCGCCCTGCTGGTGGGCTATTACGACGACGGGGCCTTGCGCTATGCCGGCAAGGTGGGCACCGGCTACGACGACGACTTCCTCGCCCGTTTCCGCGATCGCCTGGACGCCATCAGCCGGAAGACCTCGCCCTTCGCCGACGCGGTGAAGGAAGACCAGGTAACCTGGGTGACGCCGGAGATCGTGGGTGAGTTCGGCTTCACCGAATGGACGACCGCCGGGCGCCTGCGGCATCCCCGCTTCCTCGGCCTGCGCCGCGACAAGCAGGCAGGCGACGTGGTGCGCGAGCGCCCCGGCGACAGCTGACAGGAGGACCGAGGCGGCGATGAACAGCACCGTCGACACCCTGCTCGACCGGTATGGCCGGACCTACAGCGCGGAACTCGGCATCAGGCTTGCCGACAATACGCCGGCACCGCTGTTCCAATGGCTGTGCGCGGGTCTGCTGCTCAGCGCCCGCATCTCCTCGGACATCGCGATGAACGCCGCCGGCGCGCTGAAGGATGCGGGTTGGACGACAGCCCGGAAGATGGCCGACTCGACCTGGGAGGAGCGCGTGCGTGCGCTCAACCACGCCGGCTACGCCCGCTACGACGAGAGCACGGCGCGCATGCTGGGCGATACCGTGGAGCATCTCATTGAGGCGTATGACGGCGATCTGCGCCGCCTGCGCGAGGCAGCCGGAAAGGATCCGGGAAGCGAGCGGCAGCGCCTGAAAGCCTGCAAGGGCATCGGTGATGTCGGGGTCGACATCCTGTTCCGCGAGCTGCAGGCGGTCTGGCCGGAACTCTATCCTTTCGCGGACCGCAAGGCGCTGGAGGCGGCGGAGCGACTGGACCTGCCGGGCGAGGCGGACACGCTGTCCCGGCTGGTCGACCGGAAGGACTTTCCGCGCCTTGTCGCCGCGCTGGTGCGGGCCGCGCAGGCGAAGTCCCTCGACGCGGTCGCCGAGGCCGCCGCCGCGGGCTGACCGGGCGCCATGTCCCCGTCCCGCAAGGTCGTCGTCTTCGGCGGCACCGGCATGCTCGGCCGCCGCATCGTCCGGCGGCTGTCCGCTGCCGGCGTGCCCGTGCGTGTGGCCGTGAGGCATCCTGAACGGGTCGACATCCGACCGGGCCTGGTGGAGGCGATCGCCGCCGATATCCGCGCGGTGACGCCTGACTCGCCCGCGCTGGCGCGTGCCACGGATGTGGTCAACGCCGTCGGTCTCTATGCCGAACACGGCGATGCCACCTTCCAAGCAGTGCATGCCGAGGGGGCGGGAAGGCTGGCCGCCGCCGCCCGGGAAGCCGGTATCGAGCGGCTGGTGCACGTCTCGGGCATCGGCGCCGATCCGGTCTCGGCCGACGCCTACATCGCCGCCCGCGGCCACGGCGAGCAAGCGGTGCGCATGGCCTGTCCTGGCGCCGTCCTGGTGCGCCCGAGCGCCCTGTTCGCCGATGGCGAGGGCCTGGTGGAGTCCCTTGCCGCCATCATCCGCCGCGCACCGGTCTTTCCCCTGTTCGGGAGGGGCCGCACGCGCCTGCAGCCCGTGCATGCCGACGACGTGGCCGAGGCAGTGTGTTGCCTGCTGGACCCGGCACGCGCGGCCGATCCGGTCTACGAACTGGGCGGACCGTGGGTCGTCACCTACCGCGACCTCGTCGAGCGCATCGCCGATCGCCTTGGCCGGCGGCGCGTTCTCTTGCCCGTCCCCTTCGCCGTCTGGTCGGCGGCGGCGCGGACGCTGGCGGCCGTCTCCTCAGCACCGCCGCTGACGCCGGCGCAGGTGGCGCTGATGCGCCAGGACAATGTGCGCGATCCCGCGAGGCCCTCCTTCGATGCGCTGGGCATGTCGCCGGTATCGCTGGACAGCGTGCTGAGCCACTTCGCGGCTGGCTGAGTGGTGCACTTACAGCCGCACGCTCACTGTCGCATGGCGGTGCGCGGATGGGGCAGGAGATCGATCGGCTCGATCTTCAGCCAGGCGGTGGCGTTCTGCGCCCGGTCCTTCGCCTCGGTCAGGTGCACGAGGACGAAGCGCCGCGCCGCGACGAGGCGTTCCAGACGGGTCTGGCCCGCCTCGTCCAGCCCCTCCAGCATCACCGCGGGAACCTGGCCGCGATTGAGCAACCCCACCAGCTGTTCCAGAAGCAGGTAGGAGGGCAGGTAGGTGGAGGCGGAGTCGATGAACAGCGACGCCGCGGGCGCCATCTGCGGCAGGAAATGCGCCAGGAGCGCCACGATGTCCGCCGGCCCGTGGGCGAAATCGGCGAGCAGCAGGTCGATCGGCCGCTCGATGCTGGGATAGGGCGGCAGCCGTGCCCCGACCAGGCGCAACTGCCGGTCGACGCCCAGCCGTTGGGCCTGGCGCGCGATGAAGGCGCCGAAGGATTCGTCCGGACGCGCCAGGAAGGGGCGGACTTCCGCCGAGCGCGCCGTGTTCACCCAGTGCGAGCCGTCGTCGAAGGTCAGCACCGAGCCCTGGCCGTTCTCGCGGCAGGCGAGGGCGAGCCAGAACGCCGTGGTGCCCAGCCCGGTGCCCAGGTCGAGGATGCGCCGCGGCCGCTGCATGCGGGCCAGCGCGTAGAGGAAGGGACCGAGATCCTCGGTGCCGTAGACGGCGCCGACGGCCCG